>FUFK010063816.1_pt1 | contig 19722 bp, 22 predicted proteins | sample 1021851 | NCBI WGS metagenome assembly FUFK01 (sample SAMEA51879418, study PRJEB19060) | metagenome
TATCTTCAAAACGTAAGTTCAGCCCTACCTCCAAAGCTAACTCTGGAGTGCAAGGCTGAATATACTTACCTACGTACATGTCGTCTTGGGTTGTAAATGCCGTCCCAGCTTGCTGAGATTAAGGCAGTAGAAAAAGGGTCTGGTATTTNTATTTGTAATGTATATTTCTCATTCTTTCTTTGCACTGGTACTCTAACACTTTTAGCTAAGTCTGCAGGAGGCTTATCAAATACACTAGAATTAGATAGTATACCAGACTCAAATTGTACATAATCGTCAATGTCTTTTGTAGTATTACCACTAGAATCTATGTAAGTAAATGGTGATGTTAGATGAAACTCCATAGGGCCACCTACACCCATTTCAAAGTTTATACCTGATATACGTAAGTCACCGTCTGTATCATACGCATTATTACCTAGATTGATGTAGTATGTTGGTAGTTCTATAGTGCTTGTGTATCTGTAACCTACAGCTACTTTAGCTGCACTATGTAAGTTTATATTGTTGAAGGTAACACTGTTAGTTCCTACAGCATCAGCTGCCCTTACAGTGCCAGCAATAGAATTACCATCACTGTCATTACCAGACAAACCTACCATAAATAAATTTGTAGTGTTTGCGGGTGTGTATGGTATAGTAAGTACAGTTTTTTCTGGAGCTGTAGTTGTTTGAGCTGACCCAGCTACGTTTGTAGCTATTGTCATATTATCTAAGTGTGCCTCAAACTGTCTTGCAGTTTTAAGTGCTGACCCAATATCAGATGATGTGCCACCTAATACATACGCTCTAGTATTATCAGCATCTGCAACATATTCATGTCTACAAAGTTTATAGCTACTATCATGTAAAGTTACAGTAAAGAAACTACCACCTGTATATAACATGTGTTGCATAGTTCCTGTAAGTGTCCAACTATACCATGCAGATTGTTCTCTTGTATTACCAGAATCATAGTATTTGTAGTGATATACTGTACTATCACCTTTTTTACCATAGGTTGTTATACCAATAGCTGCAGAGTTAGTAGATTTTGTAATATCTTTAGGTAAAAACTCTGGTACAACTCTAGTTTGTTCTATGATTTTAGGAGGTGTATCATCATCTACAACTGTAGCTTCAAATGCTCTAGCATATGCAGATACATTAGATGTAAATAGAACAGAAGTACCTAAATCTACAGGTTGTATACTAGCATCACATTCATAACTAGCTATTTTTTTTAATCTAACAGTTTTAGGGCTAAATATATCAGACTCAGTAAATAGTAAAAATTGACCATTATCGCTAAACATCATCACACCTTTATTTATAGGTAGTGTATGATTAATAAATGCAGGTTTTGTATCAGATACAGTTATGTCTATAGCATTATCATCACTAGCTGCTATAGCTGACACAATAAATAAATTAAAATATTGTCCAGGCTGACTCATAACAATTTGTTCATTTGCAATTAAACCTAATCTGTTTCTGTGAAAAAACATTTCAGTTATTTGTGCACCTAAAATTGTTGGGAATGGATTTGATTCATTATCACCTACTTGTCTATCTTTCCAATAGTTTTCATTACCTTGTGCATTACCAAAAGCTAAATCTAATTTAGCAAAAGTAAATGTACCATTACGATTATTTATTAATGCGTGTGGCATAGTTGCAGGATCAAACCCAGCTTTCATTTCGTCAGCTGCGGACGTACCAGCAAAGTTGTGAGGTCGTACTGTTTCTTCGTAACTACCAGCTCCAGACGTGCCATTGTCAGCTATAAATTTAACGTAGTAATCATCGGTATTTAAATCAGCAGTGTTTGATATTTGAGCTACATAACCATGTTTATTCATAGCAGGTAGTCTACTTATATCTTGTGCTTTCTGACCTATGACACTCATATTTTCATTCACAGCACCACCAAGAAAACTTACACCATCTGCAGCTGTACCATTTAAAAATAAACCACTACCTATAACTTCGGCAGATACGTTACTTACGTTAGTATTTACAGAGGATGCTAAACCTTTAAGAATACCAGCCATACTAAGACTTCCATTATCTGGATTTTTTGGAGATCTAAAATAACCTATACCAGTTACATCTTTGTAAGTTTCTACTGGTTCTACCGCTTCAACTGATATACGATACTTTACACCTTCAATAGTTACATCAATAAACATACCCTCTGCGGTTGTTCTATTGGTTGATCTAATTAGACCTCCATCTTGTAATGTAACTGTAGCTGTATATCTAACATCATAGTTTTGTGTGTAACCTAAAAAGTCACTTCCATCAAAGTTCTCTATGTTATTTGCAATATAACTTGTGCCATTTACCGTTAATGTTCCCTCTATGTTTTCTGTAATATTAGATCCACCAACTTGAGCACCTGTTGTATCTACAGCAGATCCTCCAGAAAATGACCAAGTTAAACTACCAGATTGAGATTGATTTTCATTTCCACTATTCCATGTAGCTCCAGATCCTATAACAGCTGTAGCTGCTGCAGAGCTACCTCCACCTCCACTAAATGAAACACTAGGGGCAGATGTGTAACCACTTCCAGCATCTCTTACTTCAACTCTTACAACTTTCTGATCTTCAACTATTGCAACAGCTGTAGCTCCACTACCACCTCCACCAGACAAGCTAACGGTTGGTGGGCTACTATAACTAGAACCTTGATTAGTTACATTAATTTCACTTATAACTTCTCTTACATCTACCTTTACAGAAGTAACCCTGAAGTAAGTATTGGGTGTGGGAGCTGAACCAGTATATAAAATGTATTCAGTATTGTAAGCAATAGTATCCAACCTAGCATAAGAGTAGTCTCCATTTAAAATAGGGGCAGCTGTAGTAGCACTAGACTTAGCTACAGTTTTATTTGGGTTAGCTATAAGTGTATAGTCTTGAATTGTAGTTACAGAATATGGTGCTGTAGCTCCTGCTAAATAACTAAATATAGAATCTCCGCTTGAATTTGTCAGAGATTTTTCAGTGCCATCTGCTAAATCCCATACTCTTATAGGTATACTACCTGTAAGACTGGGAGTTATTTGTACAATATATTTTTCATCTCCATCTCTTAATATCTCATACCAATGACCAGAGGTATTAGCATTAGATAAAGTTCCTACAAACTCTGCAGGAGGACGTTTCTTAAGACCAAATGTTATGTCTGGGACGGCATTATCACATACCCTTAACTGTCCTGGAAATTTTATTTTATCTGGTTGTTGAGATACACCCCCTAGAAAGTTTGGGATACGTTGATTTACTGTTGCCATTACATTCTTCTTAGTACTTTAAATGGTCTGTATGTGGTGTTTGCATCTTGATGATAATTAAAATCACTAAAGATATTATGATCGGCTTGCTTGGCATCATACTCTAACGCTATAGCCCTTGCAAAGGCTTCATCAGCTTCAAGTAACTTAGCTGACTGTGGATTGTTTACCATACGGTTAGAGGCGATTCTAGCAGCCCTAGCAGTTATATAATCTTTGAATGGTTGTGGTAGATCTTCAAAATCTATCATCCATATCATATCAAAGAATAGTTTACTACAATTTGTAAAAGTAAATGTATGACCTTTTCTATCATACACTTTGGATATTCCATTATCACTACGTCTTACAACGTCATAATCCTTTCCATGTTGAAAGATATTTAGATCCATTTGTAAAACATTATTAGGAACGATACACTGGTTGTTTGTATCGAGCTCTATAGGGTACTCATTCTCTGTGTTGTATGACCACCCTTCAGCTTGTATCTCACGGCAGACTTGCCTTAGAGTCTTTTGTGCTATAGCCACTTCGGGGCTCTGCACTGTTAATGTATTAACTGGGGTTTCTCCAACGCTCATCAGGATTGAGTTTACAGCATCTAGTTCGGTAGACACTCCGTAAGGTATTACTGCCATAATAAAAAAGGGGGCGAGTGCCCCCGTATAAATGTATATATTATGAGAAAGCTGCTGGCTTTGTAGATGTTCCTGCGAACAATTCTACACAAGCTGCTGGGTTCACATAATCTGCTCCCATAGCCATGCGNCCTAGNATGACATCNCCTTGGTAAACNACNGAAACNTCNCCAGAAGTTACTTGAACNTGTGGNCCNATTGTTTCAACAACACCTGCAGCTTCTCTTTGGAAGATAAGTCCACATGTGTTTGCAAAGTTAGAGGCAGCACCGTAGTTCTGGCGTGGGCCATAGTTGTTACCTGTAACTGTTGTAGCTGTTTCGATTGACTCAGATACGAATGAACCTGTATTTCCAGGATCTACTGTATCAAGGTCAGTNGCAGCTGAAGCACCACTTGAAGGTGCATACTTAGTACCATACTTGCTGAAGAATGGAGCGTTCATTGACTTGTAGATTTTGATACCTGCAATTTCAATTACACCATTTCCGCTTTGTAAAGATGTACCTTGTACGTCTCTGTTAATTAGTCCGTTAGTACCAGCTCCTTTGATAAGCTCATAGTACTGACGTGGGTTTAGTACTGCGACTCTTCCGTCATCAGATACACCCTTTTCGTCTAGTGCAGCTGCAGCTTCATAGAAAGCTGTAACTAGCTTTTCATCATCAAGAGCATCGTCAGCGTCTGAACCGCCACCAACTTTGATCTGTGTACCACCAGGCTCTACGAATCCACTGAGGGATACTGGAGATGCCTGTCTAGCACCTTTAGCAATAGCTCTGAAGATTAGTCTATCGTACTTTTGTGCAAGTGCGTAGCCGATCTTCTTAGAGATCTCTCCTCTTAGCTCATAGTGAGCAAGTGTCTCATCTAGCTCGTAGACAAATGCACTAGAGATGAGTAGGTCATCTACTGTGATTGTCTTCTCTGCTACTGGAGGAGTTTTGTCAGAGTTTCCTAATATACTATTTCCAGGTGTGTGGTACTCCGCACTGGTGCGTCCAGTGTAGATGAACTGTAAACTCTTTCCGTTTGTTAGNGTACGCTTCATGACTAGGTCACGTGCGATTGTCTCTCTTTGGAAGCCAGTAAACATCTCACCTGAGAACAACTTTAAATAAAGGTCTCTGTTATTTGTAGCGTTTGTNGCTGTATTTATNCTACCCAGAAAGGTTTGTGANGCNGGGTTNTTTGTTGACTGTTGTGCCATTANTTTGTAAGGTTATATGTATCGTCTCTAGATCTAGAATTATAGGAATCTTAATTGTNTCAGCTAAGACTCAAACTGATTCGTGGTCTATCCCACCGTCATGACGGCAAAAGGTGTCTCCGTAGAGGCTTTTACCAAGGGAAGAGGAGTCCGACTCTGAGGTGCTCCCCTTCTGATTTTGTTACTTCACAATTTTTGTGTAAGCAACGCCACGATAAACGTAGGTAACTTGCATAGCTATCTCCATTTACCAAAGCCCCGTTCCATGCTTTGGAGTCATGCGTCCCCGAAGGGATGAACGGACGTGGCTTTAGGATAAAGGTCTAGTACATTCACCAACAACTTTCTGTTCAAGATAAGATATGATTTTGTACTTTGCCTGTGTATCAAGATGTGGGTCTTGTAGCACAGAATATTTTGACATTATGAAATCATCACATGTCATCTTCCAGTCATAAGGACTAGAGAACTCCTGGGATGATTTGACCTGTTGTGGCGTAAGCACCAATAAGAGCAATAAAGCCAAGCATGGCAAGGCGACCATTAAGCTCTTCGGCAATATGCCATCTGTCATTTTCATGGTTGTGGTTGTGATGTGTCATTTTTTCTTTTTGTAAGGTTTTGCGGTTTTTGCTGACCGTTTAAAATTGGCAGCCGTAGGAGCTCCCTTGCTCCCAACTTTTCTCATCTTCTCGCCAGAGCCAGCTTTGATACGCTTACGCTTGGCGTGTATGTTTGCATACAATCCTCGTTTAGCCATTTAGCATTTCCATCTGCGTAGTGCCAACGCTTTACGGGTTGGCTTTCCGTTCTTTCTCATTGGCCCTTTGTTTCCTTTCATGCGAGCACAGAAGGAACGCTTACGTGCACCACCCCCAGGCTGTGGAGCCTTGAGGTTGGAGCCAGTTGCACGATTATATTTAGCTCTGCCTTTAGCCGTGAGACCACCCTTGCGGGACTTCTCGCCTCTACCTATACTTAGACTTACGCTTTTTTTTCTTGCCATGTTTACAAGGACANTTCTTTGCCATTATTTTTTCATGATTTTNTTNNGTACGGACNNAGGTAGTTTNGACATACCTTTGTTCATACCTTTGTTCATACCTTTTTTCTTAGTGCCTCCAGTCTTTTTCATTCCTTTTCCGTAATGTCCAGGCATAATTAATCTCCTATACTTTTAAGTTTGATGCGGATAATTTTCTAAGCACGTCATCTCTGAACGCTTGATCTTGTGTATATTCTGGTTTGTTCATATCCCGTACGACCTCTGCCATACTTCTGTAGGATTCTTGTGGGGATTCTTTACCTGTTACGATTTTAGAATCACGCCCATTAGCATCTTCGTATTGTCCCATAAGTGCCTTCACTGCAAATTTAATAGCTGTCTTATTTCCTGTAGTTAGTACTTGATCGTAGTTGTCTTGATCTTCTTTAGATAGATTCTTACCAGCCCAGTCCATTAGTGATTGGTAACCGTCTTCTCCATTTGCTATGCTCTTAACGTCAGCAATCTCTGCATCAGTTAACGTAGCTGCTGGAGCATCAAAGCCAACTTCTTCACGTACTCCTTTAAGGTATGAGTCAACTAAACTTTTACTTAAACCAGCTTGTCCCAGTTTGTCATACATTTCATCAGACAAAGTACCGTTGTTCTCAACAAAATGTTTGTTCATTTCAAACGGGTCTATGTTATTATCTTTAAATGTATTACCTAACTGTTCACCATATACTTCGTTAGCTGTTTCATAATTAACAGAACCATCTTCACTATAGAACTCAAATTCTTGTGCTGGTTCTGCTGTATCTTCAGCTGTACTTGCGGGGGATTCCCCTAGTTTCTTTTGCAGTTCAAGGTATGCTGTCTCTAATTCTTCGGCACTTTTGTATTTACCAGCAAGCATGTTGTCTTGCTTTGCCATAAGTTCTTCACCGATCTTTAGAGACTCGGCTTCTTTAGCTGCTATTTCATTTGCTACTACAGGATCTTCAGAGGTGTCGTAGCGTATTGTTTCTGCCATAGTTATTGTGGTGGTTGTGGATTACCCCCCATTCCTAATGCTTGTTGCATAGCTGGGGCGAGGTCTGGATTCTTAGATGGATCCATTAATGGTGTATTAGCAAGTTGTCCAGCTTGGTCAGTCAGAGACTGCATTTGCTGTGCTTGCATAGCTTGTTGTTGCTCCTGATTACGTTCATCCATACTCTTAACGAGGTTTAGAATGTCGATACCTTGAGCTGCTGCTAGACGCTTGATAGCTTCATCAGCATTTAGATACTGAGCTAAAGCTTCTGGCCCCATAGTCTGTGCTATGGTTGTTATAAATTGTACTAATGACTCTCTATCTTGTCCTCTACCTAGTGCATTTATACCTGCAACTATGGTAGGCTTGACTAAATTTTGAGGGACACTAGGTATCTTTTTAGATTTAGTAAGAGTGTGCATCTTACGGTTGAGATATGGTATAAGGAACTCTGTTGTGAGCAAGCTGAAGAGTCCTCCAAGCTGTCTCTCTAGTTCCATCTGTGTCATTCTAACCTCTTCCGCTGTAGTCCTCTCTGACTGCCTTACAGACAGCACTAGGAAGGCTTCAGCTAATCTCTTCTCTAAGGTATTTACCAGTTGAAATGCTGTTTGGAAGTCAGCAGTTTTACCTACCTGAACTACTCCAATATCATCTGGTCTACCTTGTATNATTGCACCGTTACCTGCGTTGGCTAGCGATGCTGGCTTGGTTGTAGCTGAGGGTGACACAGTAAATACAACTTTAGCTGCTGCTGCACTACCTTCAACGAGAGCTTGCATCAATGCCTCTAAAGATTTTAAGTCCCCAAGGAACTCTTCNACCCTAGANCGCCCGTAATCTTCTCCGTCAACGGTGACAAAACGTAGTGGTAGCCAAGGAGTTTTATCCAATGGAGCCTTACCTTGACTNTCTGGTAACATCATACCATTAGCTTCTTGATACCAGTACCATCCTTTCTCGTCTCTTTTTACACATGTATATACATCTACATCTTTACTACCGTTGTAGTCACCTTGGTCATCATCGTTGGGTGTGTTAGGTTGCTTGTCAATTTCTGGAAGGTCTAGTAGTTTCTTACTGACTCTTTCCTTAGTGACAATCTCCATCACCTCTCCGTTACCGTCACGTTCAACACAATACCTATTGAGTGGATAGACTTTCATACCATCCTTACCCATAAAGAGTAAAGCATTGCCTGTTACAACTAAATGTTTAAGGGCAGCAAAGATCTGTACTCTATCTGTAGAGGCAGCTATGCTTTCCATTATCATTCGTTCTATCTTAGCAAACGACAAGTCAAGCTCACTCTTCATCTCTGGTGGTATTTCTACACCAAGCTTAGAGTCATCGAGTTGTAACTTAAAGAATGTCGTGCTAGGAGGTAAGAGCCCAAGCATTAGTTTAGAACTCAGAGTGACTACTCCTTTAGCTCCAACGCTCTGCCAGGGTGTGACAAATGATTGATAGTTGGTATTCTCATTACGCATAATCAGTGTGGGAATGGTTAGTTCCGCACACTCGTATGCTGATTCTAGGAATTGTTCACGGGCTGACGATAACTCGTTGTATCTTTGCCGTGCTTTCTTCATGGTTTAGTAGTTCCTTGACCACCGCCAGATACGTTTACACCTTGAGGTGTGTTAATACCTTGTAGTCCACCAGTTGTTGGTTTAGTTGTAGCAAGTTGTGAAGTACCTTTAGTACCTTTCTTAGCCACCTTCTTAGCTGTTACCTTTGCCTTCTTCTTAGTCTCATCCTCTGAGATAGGAGTAGGTGTAGGAGCAGTAGGCATTTCTGTAGGAGCCTGTTGTATTGGTAGTGGGGGTGGTGGTGTTGTTGGTGGGGCTGGTACGGGTGGTGGGGGAGGAGCTGATCTACCGCCACCAAAGATACTTGAAATAAGACTTCCGCACATAATTATTCTCCTGATTTTAATTTATTTTTTAGTAATCTTATGATTGATAGTTGACCAGCCCTATAGGATATTGCTTTCTCTGATAGGTTGTGGTCTGGAAACTTGTCTGGAAACTGCTGGTCGAGTTCATCTATGATCCTCTCGATACGTCCCCAGTCAAGAGTACTGTGGTAAGTTGGTGTTTGCATGTTCAAAAAATGCGGGCATCCTAGCTCGCTTAGTGTCAGAAAGTTCTGGGGCTTTGCCCTCATACATTAGACGATCACTAGAATCAGTCCAAAATTTTCTGTTCAAATATTTGTTGTTTGCTGTGGTCTTCAATGGTTCAAAGATCCAATTAATTGTAGCTTTCCTAAGTTTATCCAAAGAAGCACTAGGGCGTAAGCCCAGATCAGCACATACAAGACTATTGCAAGCAACGTGGATCTGTTCATCTCTGGAGATATCAGCCGATACTGTCCTAAGAGCAGCATCGCCACAAAACCTATTGAAAGGTAAAATAACAAAGAATACTGCACGTTCTGCTACCAATGCTTTAAGTATAGTGTGGTCTGGGTGAGCTATCCACGCATCACGTAGTAGCTTTGCCTCGTTCTCAGCTTTCTCGTCTAGTCCGTGGACATCAGCAACGTAGCCGAGAGCAAGGTCATGTCTCTCCTCGTCTTTTACATTGTCAACGAGAAGTGTTCTAGCAATTTCGGGAACCTCTTTGCTAAGGGTTTCCGTAATAAAGGAACCAACAGGTAGCTCCATATGCCGTACTGCCAGAGCACGGTAGATGGCTTCTTCACTACCTTCAAGGAGGACTCCTTTCGTTGGCTTAACGGGAGTCCACTTTCTTTTCCTGTGTAATAACTTATCATAAGGGTTCATTCTTCACAACCTATGCACTTGATTTCGGGTTTGTTTAATATCCCACTCAAGTAATCGCTCACATCAGCTTCATCTAATGCTGCATACGCACTGGACTTATCTTGTGTATCACCCATAACTTGGAGGGAATAATATAAAGATGTTTGGGGGCTGTCCAGCCACTCTTCAACGAACGCATTGTCGTAGGTTACCACATCACTCCAAGAGTTAAATGAGTATCCGTGAAGAAGTCCCGTTTTATTGAGCATTGTCATTATGCCGTCTGCTACACGCTTGTATGCGTCCCAGCCAACTTCCGAGGCGATCTCAACTTCGCCATAATTATATGATGTGACTCCAAACGTACCGCTATCACGGTCTACGCTTCGAGCTATCGGTGGTGCAATCTCAGGGCAAGCAGTAAAGCCATCGAGATCTTTTGAGTTGTAACTACATGAGGCAGTAGGAGCTATTGCAAAAGCTCTATCCATACCATGTGCATGTGCTACCTCTGATGCTGCTATGATACCACGCTTCAGAGCAAAGGCTATCTTAGCTGCAGTACCTTCTTGAGGTGTTAGTCCTAGGTTTATTCTATCTAATGCTTCTCCTAGATCTGCATACGTTACTTCGTATCGTCTGAGGAGGTTCGCAAGACCGAGCATCCCAAGCCCCACTTGTCTGTCAAGTGATGGGGCAAGGTATTCTCCAGATTCTCCAACACCTGTCCGTGCATGGAGATCACACAGTTCGGACATAGCTTCAACGAAACCCTCTTGTATGTTGCCGAGAGTACAGGCAGCGAGATTGACATGCTGTAACAAGCACGTGCCTCGTGAGGGCAAGTAAACTTCAAGACAGACATTTGAGTAGATTCTTTCTCCATGTTGGTGTTTAATTTTGTTTAGCCATATGTCACCAGATTTAATACCATCTAGTAACTCTTTCTTATAAGGTGTGTTCTTCCACATTTCAGGGGTAAGATCAACACATCTTTTTACCCAAGGTAGTTCATGTCTTGGTGTAGTAATGAACTCTAGTATGTCATCATGATCTAAGTCAAGATGCAGAACGCAAGCTCCATTTTTATAGACTCCACCTCTACGAATAGTCTCGTTGAGTGCAGAGTATACTTTACCAAATGATACAGGGCCACTAGCTACAAGTCCTTTCTCATTGGTGTGACCGTTAGGTCTAATCTTAGAGAGGTGTACTGCTACACCCGCTCCATATCTCAAAGCATGGCTGACAAAACGCCAGCTTGCTTCTATTCCATTATCACCCTCGATGCTATCATCAACTACAAATACTGTACAGCTGACAGGTAAGCGTCCGTCTGGATTCTTGATCCAGCTATCTATCCTACCAGTTCTAGCTATCAAAGGGTGTGGAAACAAATCGTTTAACATGTTATGGGTTCCAAAGAATAGGTTGTTCGGTATTAAAATCGTAGTCTTTATATTGTAAGATCTTTGCTAGTCGAGCATTGAGTAAAGCGTCATCGTCTGATAACCCTCTATCTCTGAAAGTCTGACAAACGGATTCCCATTTAAAGTCTTTCTTCTCTATTATTGCAGCAGCTTTCTTGACTCCTATTCCAGGGCAACCAGAGTAACCATCTGTGGGGTCACCTGCCATTGTCTGGATTAAATGCCAATCATCTCCTTGCTCTTTAGTGATCTCCTCTACATCATTCGTGAGATCCCATAGGACACCTGGAATTTGACGTAGATCTTTGTCTGGACTTACGATTATGTTGTCAGTGCTGGGGTATCTCGTAGCGTCTATCCCTAGGGAGTCATCAGCTTCGAGCCCTTCACGTAGGACAAACTTGTAATTTTCTTTACAATGGTTGACAAGGCGTTTGTAACCTAGGGGTTTCCTACGGTTTCGATGACCCTTGTAATCGGCATAAATTTTCTTCCTAAAATTTTCAGAACTAGAAAAATACAGGATTACATCGTCTTCCATCATAGCGGTCTGAACTTTTTGTAGCTCACGATCAAACACTTTTAGTACTTGACTAAAGTTAGACTGTGCAACGATAACATCGTTACCAAAATCTATACCTTCTTCACATACTTGTGCTGACTTATAAGCTATAAAGTCGCAATCAATTAATAACATCAGTGTACTTCAGCCCAGTTTACGCCAATTTGTGCATCGGCTTCAATGGGTAGTCTAAGGTTGTAATACTCTCCAGCTTGTAATGCAGATATCTTACAGACTTCAGCTATGTCATTTGCATATTTAGGNTCTGACCCTAACACTTGTTCATCATGCACAAAAGCATAACGCTCATACGGCATGTTACTCATACGTATGTTATGGTCAGTTAGTAGTAGCCAACGCTTTGCGATGACTGCTGCCGATCCTTGCAAGAGACAATTTAACGCTTTGTGTTCTTTGTCAACATGGATTTGGCGTTTNTCNATAGCACGNATNCTACCTCTTTCAGCAACTCTACGAGTATCTTCGACAAGATTCTCCAAGCCTGGAATAGCATCCATATAAGCTCGCCTAATTTCTGCCCCTTTNTTCTTCGCTTTTTCGAGGGGGAGCATATTGTCATAAGATAGTCCAAGTTTCTGATTACCCCCTCCGTACAAGAAACAATAAGTAATTGTCTTGACTTGTCTGCGAGAGATTCCAATTTTGTCTGCATTAACTTGGTGAATATCTTGTTCNAGTAAGATCTTTGCATANCGTCCCCCATCGTANCGGGCTAGATAGTGAGCAAATAATCTTAACTCTATCCCAGCTANNTCGNNATCAATAAGNTTCCAGNTTGGGTTAGTNATAAATAATTCACGGCAATCCTTATCCGAACTTACTTGAGCAAGATTCGGGTGTGAATGTGCCATTCGATGCGTAACNGCACCGATAAAGCAAGAGTGGTGAACCCTGCCATCCTTGACCAGTTTCAACCACGCATTAGTGCCTTGCGACAACATTCCGAGCTTCTTTTGTGTAATCAGAATCTCAAGGAATACTAATGCCTCTTCTGTACCTATCTCTTTAAGTACGGTTTCATCAATGACCGCCTTACCAGTAGGTGTAAACTTGTTTGGTTTCCAACCTTGAAACGTTCGGAACCACCAAGCTATATGTTCTCTGCTGCTAGGATTAAACTCTTTTAATCGTTGCATTTCTGCACCAGCAAAGTAACCTTGTTTTTTGTTGTCTCGCCTTGGTGTAAATAGATTTCCAGGNACACACCAACATAACTTNNTNGACTTATCCTTTAGGTGTTCNAGTCTAGTTAGTAGTGTATTCTCTAGTTGTTGTGCCTTCTTTACATCAAATGGCCAGCCTGTCACTTTTTGTTGTGACATCATCAGTGCGATCTCGTGTTCGAGAACTACTGCTTGAGGAATTTCTGGAAATGTGTCCATAGTTTTACTAGAATGGCAACGTCTTGTTTACAATAATCTTGCATTTCCTGTGACCACTCTTTCCAGTCAGTAGTCTTGCCAAAGTCAGCTTTATGACACTTCAACCTGTACCCGTAGGCTTCGAGGCTGTGTGATCCATACAAACGTGCTGGCATCCCAGTCCATTTGCGTCTAAGATCTGTGTCTAATATATTTGGGTGGTAAAATCTACTGAGGATAAGTGTATCCCAGTGTTTAGCTTTCCCTTCAAAGAAAGGAAAATGTTTTTTGATCTGCGGTATGTCAAACATAATACCATTATGTGAAATGATATTGTCAGCAACCTCAAGATCATTAACTGCGTTAACAACGCTAGAGTACGGTGATGCTTGATCGTTATACTCAGTCACTAAACCAGTGTCTAAGTCTTGTGTAACTACACAATGTATGTTCTCACAATCAAGTCCATCTGTCTCTATGTCGTATGCTAGATTAATCGAAGTCCGTTGCGGGGTNGAAGTCTTCGGTCTTAATTTCATTTTCGGTGAATGAACAGGTGTCTAAATCGTACGTGAGTGATGAAGCAATACCACATTCGCCAGAGTATCTATTCTTGAGAACTCTAACTGTTGTAATAGCTTGCTTGCTTGAGTCTTGCTGATCTCTTTCGAGTCCGATAACTCCGTCAGAAAGCTGTGCAATCGCTGCACTTCCTCTAAGTTGTCCCAGTGTAATACGGGCTCCTTCTTCGTGGTTCTTGTCATTTTGTGTCCTTCTAAGGTGCGATACAAGGAATAATGCTATGCCAGTACGTTCAACTAATGACCTTAACTTAGTCATGGTCACGTCTATCATACGTCTNTCATCCCCNTCNAATCCACTCAATAATATACTGAGGTGATCTAGGAATATAATACGACACTCCAATCCACAGGCAAGGTATTCGATGCGTGAATAGATCGTATCAGGGTCATAGCTGCCAAAGCCATCGAAGAGAAAAAGATTCCAATTAGCAATAGTACTGTTGTAGGCGTATTCGAGTTCATCTTTGGTATGTTCTCCTAAATGTAGGGCTTGTCCAACGCTAGCGGACATTAAACCAAGGGCGGTTCTTTGGTTGGACTCTTCAAGTGCAAGGTAACCGACTCTCTCCCCTCTATCGAGGAGGTGTACTGCAAGCTCTCGACAAAACGATGATTTGCCGATACCACTTCCAGCAGTAATCGTGATAAGCTCGCCATATCTAATGCCGTGTAGTCTATCGTTAAGTCCTCGAAATGGGTACTCATGGTCAGCGGGTGGTGAAGGTGTGCAAATTTTTTCTAGTAATGACTTGGCATCAACTATACCATCTGGTCTGTAAGTCTTTGCATCCCAGATAGCTCTCCTAATAGCTTCGAGTTCACCTGCTTGACAGGCATCAGAAGCATCTTTGTACTTCTCTAGTCTTGCTATCTTGACCTTCCCTGCGGGAAATAGTTGAGCACATTCTTCNGTAGCTTTGATTCCAGCCTCATCATTGTCAAAGAATAAGACTATCTCTTCATAGCCTTGAATTAAGTCAAGTACTTTTTGTAGGTCTTTCTTAGCCCCAGCTGCCCCATTTGGTAATGAGACATGAGGCCATGTAGGTAATGCAGCATATCCAGACACTGCATCAAGTTCGCCNTCATATATTGTGAGGCGTGTACCTTTGTCTGGGAAAAGGTGTTGTCCGAATAACTGGTTATCGGTATTCTTACCGTCCCAGTAAAAGTCTTTGTCCTTTGTCTTTACTTTAGCAGCACAGACTTGACCACTCTTAGTAAAGTAGTGGAACCTTAGTACTTCTCCGTCCTTGTGGATTCTGTACTTTCGACAATGTTCTTCGGATATTTTACGTTTCTTTAGCGAAACGGGTGCACCTTTTATCATAGGTCTGGCAGTGCTATGATGATGGTGGTCTGGTTCTCCTCCAGCATCGTAGTGATTACATACGAAGCAATAAGTATGTCCATCAGAGTAGACGCTATTGCCATCGGAAGACCCACATCGGTTACAAGGTGCGTGATAAAGAAATTCTGATTCATCTGAGCCAGCTTGTTGGGATTGCATAATATGTACACCAAGGAAATCCATTCTTCTCAGCCCACATCGCATAGGATGTTTTGGAGCGTTTGGATATTGTGTTTAGCGGATTTTGAAATATAATTCTGATATCGAGATCTGGATTAGCTTTCTTTACAGCTTTCATCTTTCGTCTCTGATCTGGTGGAAAGTAGCCCTTGGCTTCTAAGTAAACATCCCCAACTTTAAAATCAGGGATGTACTGTGCTTCTATAACATACTTAAGTTTGTCACGTTCATAGGTATATTCAATACCCATCTTGTCAAACTCTTCAGCTATATTTTCTTCTAATCTACTTCTCATTAGAAGTCGTCATCCTCCTCGACACTACNAGGTGTAGCATCTACATTAGGAGCATCAACCTTAAAACCTGTAGAGCTACCAAATAACTTAGCAGCATCCTCAGCAGTAAGATCTCCGTCATCGACAATACCAGCTCCGCTGTTAAGACTAACAACTTGGATAGCCTTTAGCTTTAATGATGTGCCAATGTCTCCTGTAGGTAGGACGTATGGTTTTTGGAAGAAAGCNATCTTTACTTTACTNCCATTATATATTGGTGTNTCTTTGTCTGTTATCTGTGTACCTTCAGTGTCAACAACAACTGGGATGAACTTGTCTCCATCTCTCCAGCTGAACTTAACTTGGTACATTCCAGGCTGTGTCTCAACTTCTTCCCAAGGCTCTGGTTTAATAGAGACTCTCTTGGGATTNTTAGCTTTNGACTTAGCCCATTCTAATGCCGATTCTCTTTCNTCTTCCANCTCTTTGACAATGTCATCCTTCATGAGGACTGAGAGCTTATAGCCCCACTCCCCAGGCTTAAGGACAGCTTGGAAGCCTTCTAATAGAACGGGTTGTTTGGTGACGTGTGTTTGCATTTAACAGAAAAAATAAATGGAATTGGATACTACCTCTGGGTCAAGTGTTCCAACAATGGGTGGGGGTTCAGAGGCGTTGACGGTTTGTGCGAACTTTGTGAGCCAACAATCTTCTGTAAAGATATTGGAGTAGGTTTCTCGCACAAGTTGATTGAGTGTTCCCATGTCCCCTGCTCTGCATAAAACAGAATCATGGATAACTGTGAATGGTTCATCGAATTGAGTAAATGATCTGTGAAGAATCGCTGCGTCAATAGAATGAATAAAGTTTGGAGCTGTACTAGAGCGATGACGTTTAGGGCAGGGTGTTTGCTTACCATTAGGTATGCGTACGCTAGTACGACCTAGTAGCTGCAACTCCATCCGTTCTGTCTCTATGACATCACGTTTCTGATTAACTATAAAACCAGAGGGAGTCTCCCACTCTATATACTTACCACCGTTCCTTATGTATTCCCCTACACTTTTCTTTATCCAACGCATAACTTGCATAGGTCCAGGGACAATACAGTCCATAGAATTGTAGACAGCGTTTACTATCTGAGTCAATTCATCTTGCTGAACTTCTACGCTAGCTTCTTTCAATGCTTCACGTATATACTTACGACTACTATCCTTAGTAGCATTGTAGGGAATCGTCATCACTGTGCGTTTGCACACGGAACGAGTCATCCAAGGGTGCATGTAACTCGGTAGGAACTCTTTAGCCTTCTCTGCGACAGCCTTGTAAGCATCGCTCGGTTGTTTAGACGGAACGACATTGACTAACTCAGCTGTGCTCTGATCTTTAGCAAGACCAGCTAGTATTTGTAGACCACTACATGTAGCATCTACAGCTACCATCAGACCAGTAGTATCCTTATCGACAAGCTATACAGCAATGGTAGTACTCATGACAGGCAGCCATAAACTGCCAAGGTTCTTCTACATTCTCCCATTCTGAGAGATGTAATATCGGATCTGTTGCAATCCTTGTGATTAAGTCTCTGATGTCCATCGACCCATTGTAACCTCTCTATTATCGGAGCTTTATCAAGCCCGAAGGTAGTGGCTACTTGGAAAGCTAACCATGTGTCAGCTGTCTCTGTAACTAAAGACTCATCAGCAAACCGTAATAATGATTTACCAAAGTCTGTGTCTTGTGGTGTAAGAAAAGCTTGAATAGGGTAGGCTCTACCACGATAGTCAAACGACCAGCATAGGTAGAACTCGTCATCCTTAAACTTTTCTGCTGCCTCTAATTGTGTTCTTGTTCTTACTGATCTCTTAAAATTAATACGATCAGCTGTGTGTGCTTCTGCCATAGCCCTTCGCCATGACAAGTTCTTCATCGCATCTTCCTCTGCATCAGGAGGACGAGGAGGTTTGAACGCTGGGGAAATTGGAATNAACTTCCCTACTACCCTTNCCTTCTCTTTCAGATACTNGGCAGTTCTTAGAACATGAGAGTTCACACGGTATTTTACCTTCTGTAGCTTGTTAATAAAAGCTAAAGGGGTATCCCCGTGTTTAATGGTGGGGTTGCCACGTCTAGTTAATTCGTGACCCTTCATCATACTATTTGTAAGATATCCCCCATAAATTATGTTACCTTCTTCATCGTATCCCCAGTCATCTGGTTCAACNAACATAGGCCAAGGTATACCACTGAATAACTCAGCAGTCTTAATCAGTTCGTTCCGTTTGTTGTTAAAGTCATCTGTGGCAACAACACGGTATTCGTACTTCTTTCTCCTTGTCTTACGTTTATCTACTGTAAACCAACCAGTGGATTCCATAACTGCTGTGAGTCCCCATCTACCTAGTGATATCTTAGTCTTTGTTGACCAAGCGTTCCACCTGATATTGCGTTCTCCAAACTTTTCACTGGCGATCTTTAACTTTTGTTGTGTNCCTGTAACCTCGTGGAAATACACACGTTCGATATATCCCATAATAGTAGGATGCTCACGTTTGTACCAACGAAACTTACACTCTGACTCCAGTGCTCCACCAATGGCAGTCATCATGGGTACGATAAGATCAGCATTACGATCAAAGGTAAANACTTTNTCGAATACTATCTTGAGTAGTATAGTNGCAATAGCTAATGGNTCAAGCTCATTGATATGCTCTGCAATAGGTTTGAAGAACTTACCAGCTTGTCCGTTTTTTAACTTGGCGAAGGTGATCTCGATATGCTCCATTAAATAAGGCAACGCCTCTNTTATTGAAGCGACTCCGTACACGCTTGCCGAAGCNTAGGATTTTTCCTCCAGCTTGTTCAAGGATTCGTGTAGCCTCTGNCTCCCGCAACTGATNGCTTCNTGTTCCAGGAGGAACTGTCGCTGTAGGTTTGAAGGAGTCCCCATAGGCGAGGAAGAGGGAATATTCGTAGTCATCGAGGTGGTCAATTTGATGTTGTGTTAAATTAGTCATACACTTTACATTGGGGTTCATGTGGGAATACTTGACAGTACTCCTCCATACTATTGAAACATCTCCAGTTAGGCAAGTAGAAACCTAGNTCATACTCTGCNTTACGTTTCGTTATCAGTTGTCCTTGTACTGCTANTNTAGTCAAGAACTTGTCAACNATGGGAGGGCCACAGGGATCTAGNTCGATCATGACCTCTCCAGTTTCATCATCAACGTAGTAGCCTAGGCGGTATAATAATTCGCTTAGGTCATGTGGGTTAAGTCTCATCTCTGAAGGCGGTGGTTTTTAGTGATTCATGAGTCATGAGGTGAAAGTTTGCTCCATTCGCTATGAGCTGTAACATAAAGGAGTTAGCAGCTTTCTGTAAACGATAGGAACGTTCTTTAATTGTACCGTTGGGAAGTTCAGCTCGTATTATACAGAGGTGACTAGGTGGTAGTCTCCAGTTGTCAGCTGCATACATACCATCTTCTACACTAACCATAGTTAGTTCGTCAGTAGCTTTCCATTTGTTAAGCTCACGGATGCGGTTTGGATAAACTTTTTTCATGTTCTGTCTATTAGTTGTCTAATAACTGGGTTTGCTGGTTTATGTCTACCTTCGATAACGATGACGTTAGCGATAGACATGATTACTATGACGGCTACAATACCGTAGAATGGATAGACCCATTCGTCATGTTCAGGTTTCAAATAAGCTCCTCCTCAAAACGTTTTTTAGCAATCTCTTCTTGCTTGTCGTATGAATAGAAGGGGAAAGCTTCCATTACTTCCTCAAGTATAGCCTCAAGGCGTTCTTGATGATGTGCTGTACTCATGATAGACCCTCCTCTTTTTGCATGTCTCTAAGAGTGTGAGTCTCTACTGTGTACTTGTCACCGTCTCTTACTGGAGATTCCAGGAGACGCTTAAGTCGTATGATTACAGCATCAGCAGAGTTGAATACTCCACATATTGTACTCTCTAATGAGTAGTCAGATGTACGTGATACGGTGTACACGATAGGGTCATCAAAGGTGTC
>FUFK010649919.1_pt1 | contig 19722 bp, 21 predicted proteins | sample 1021851 | NCBI WGS metagenome assembly FUFK01 (sample SAMEA51879418, study PRJEB19060) | metagenome
GTGCCCACTTATACAAACGCTGCGCGTTTGTGTGGGTAGGGGAGACTGGCGTTTCCCCTTAACCCCTAAGCAAAGTGCAGCCCCCGAATGGCAATCTATCACCTCAGGGCTTCGATGATTTCCCGCAGTCAGGGCCGCAGCGCCACGGCGGCTATCGCCTATCGTGTGGCGGAGCGTATCGAAGACCGCCGCACCGGGCTTGTCGTAGTGACCATACCAGCGGGCGCTGCTCCCTACGAAATACATGTAGTTCCAGGCCAGTTTGCACTTTTCTGGACCCAGCCCAATAATACTGCAATTCGATATACTGTCGGGATCGGTNGCCCAGGTCTTTACGAGGCAGGAGAATTCTACGTAGGGGCGAAAAAAGAATGGCCAAGTTGGACCCCGACTCCTGGCATGTTGCGTCGTGAGCCTCAGAAATATGGCCCACTTCGCAATGGAATGCCTGGCGGTTTGAGCAACCCTCTGGGAGCGCGGGCCCTGTATCTCTTTCAACCGGGTCGCGGTGACACCTTTTTGCGTGTTCATGGCACAAATGATCCAACCACTATCGGGCGCGCCGTATCCAACGGGTGTGCCAGGCTTGTTAACAATCAGATTATTCAACTTTTCAATCAAGTGCCTTTAGACACCCGCGTTGTGCTCTATCCAAATGGCGCGACATGACGACTGGTGCAGGTCCTAAAGTGTGTCTAATAAAAAAAATTTAGTGGCTCAAACACGGCGCAATCTTGGAGTTTTCTAGAACTCGACGGCTCTGAGCACCTCTAGACAAGCTTTTACTTTTCAATTACTTATCTGCTCATAATAGCGTGCTGGGTGAAACATCTCCATCACATCCCCAGCAAATCCAAAAGCTGATCCAATATACAGGAATGACAAATGAACCGTCCCTATCTGCTTTTTATCCTAGCATCCACGGCATTGGTTTCATGTACCGCTGTTGGCCCTGACTATACGCCACCTAAGACACCTTTAGAAACGTCGTTCATTGGCGGTGGCGGGGCTCTTGAAGAGGTCGCGCGCGATGAATGGTGGAAACGGCTAAATGACCGGCAAATGAACCGGCTAGTAGACCGCGGCCTTACACAAAACATCGATATTGCAACGGCTTTACAACGTATCAAAGCCGCAAATACAGACCTGAGGCAGACAGGTACCGCTGGCCAATTCTCAGGTGGACTGGATGCACAGGCGCAAAGAAACAATGGTAACCCAATATCAGGTGATCCCTCTGAAAGTGCGACGTTCGGGGCGAATTACATCCTCGATATTTTTGGTGGTGTTCGCCGTGACGCGCAGCGCGCGGCAGCGGGTGTAGAAGCAGCCAAGTTTGATGCTGGCACTGTCCGGCTTGCTCTGGTTTCCGGTGTTGTTTCCAACTATATTGACGCGCGGTATTTTCAGGAGGCATTGGCTTTAACACGACAGAATATCGCGAGCCTCCGCCGGACCCAGTCCTTGATCAGAGATCAAGTTGAGCAAGGCGCATTGTCAGAATTAGATCTTGCCCGATCAGCAGGTCAGCTGGACACAGCAATTGCCGACCTCCCTCCGCTTGAAGCCGCATTCGAAGCCCGGGTTTTTGCAATCGCGACATTGTTGGCCGAACCAGCTCAGCCGCTGCTTAAACAGATGATTGCAGGCGCACCACAACCTTATCCTCGCAGCAAGGGGTCAACAGGCGTCCCCGCTAATCTGCTCCGCAATCGTCCAGATGTATTGGCCGCTGAACGCCGTCTAGCTGCCGCAGTTGCCGGAGTAGGTGTCGCAGAAGCAAAGTTGTACCCATCGGTCACTTTATCTGGCTCGGTGACAGCGGCAAACCCGTCAGAATGGTCCTTTGGTCCAGCACTTTCATTGCCCATCCTCAACCAAGGTCCGCTACGCGCTAGGCGAGATGCGGCTATTATTTCAGCCACGACCGCCGAACTGGAATGGCGTGCACAGGTGTTGGCCGCGGTGGAAGATGTGCAAAAAACTCAAAGTGAATTTACACGAAAACAAAGAGAGGTGGCCGCATTGCGCGCTGCTCAACGATCAAGGGATCGTACTCTTCAGTTGAGCCGCAAAGTTTTTGAACTGGGAGAACTGAACTTACCAGACCTGTTGGACGCCGAACGATTTGCAAACGCAGCACGCATATCCCTCGCAGCAGCAGTAAGAGATTTGGCCCAATCGTGGTCAGCACTTATGGTTGCGACTGGTCGTGGATGGGGCGACGTAAGCTAAAATTGGCGTTCTCTACCTTGATGCAGCAGATCAAGGCGCGCTCATCGCGGCACGTGCAGATTGAGTTTCCCGAATTGCGCAAACGATACTGGGGAACGCTATTTTGGGCACGTGGATTCTTTTCGACCACGTCAGGGAATGTCACCGACGATGTCATCCTCCAGTATCTGGAATTATATTCCAAACGCGAAACTATCTGCATCAGCCTATAGTACTCATCTTTTGACCGGAGATGCGTTGTATTGACCCAAAGTACGGCCGCAAGGGTGCACGCACCGCCAAACAGCCGTGCACCTTTGCCTGCGCATCAGAACATATATGCCCTAAGCCTTCTTTACAGATTTTGCCTTCGTACCATGCTCGTGGACCGTTTCGACAAGTGAATGATGCCCACCTTGTCTGGGCGCAAACCAGCGGTGCAGGGCGGGCATGACCAGTAGGGTCAGCACGGTTGACGAAACAAGCCCCCCGGTCACCACAGTGGCAAGCGGGCGTTGGACCTCGGCACCGACGCCGGTGGCGAAGAGCAATGGTGCAAGCCCAAGTGCCGTCGTCATGGCGGTCATCAGGACCGGACGCGCGCGCAGCCCTGCGGCCTCAATGGCCAAAGCCTCCAGATTGCGACCGGCGCGCGCAAAATCATCCATGAAACTGACCAATACCATACCGTTGCCCAACGCGATGCCGAACAATGCGATAAACCCGACGGTAGCAGGCACCGACACCGGTAACCCTGTCAGCCAGAGCGCCATCGCACCACCTGTCAGCGCCAAGGGGATATTCAACAGGATGAGGATCGCTGATTTCAGGCGACCAAAGGTTACCAGAAGGATCAGCAGAACGATGCCCAACGTAATAGGAATGACCACTTTGAAACGGGCGTTCGCCTGTTGCTGAAGCTCGAATTGGCCGCCCCAGACCAAACGATACCCAGGCGGCAGGTCCAGCTGAGCGTCCGTCAACGTCTGCGCTTCGGCAACGAAAGAGCCGATATCGCGACCGCGCACGTTGGACTGGACCGTGATGAAGCGTTCGCCATCTTCGCGTGTGATCTGGCGTGGACCGATTACAGTTTCGATATTGGCCACTGTGTCCAACGGCACCCGTGCGCCCGAAGGCGATTCCAGCACGATGCGTCTGATCGCCTCCGGTGTGTCGCGGCTTTCTTCGTCAAAACGCACCATGATCGGAAACTGTCGCACGCCCTCGAACAGTGATCCGGCTTCGGCCCCGCCGACGGCTGCACGCAGCCCATCCAACGCGTCCTCAACATCAAGCCCGTAGCGACCAAGGGCTGACCGATCCACGGTTACCACAAGTTGCGGCGCACCGGTGATCTGGTCGGCCTGTACCTCGGCAGACCCCTCAACCTGTTGCAGGAGTGATTGCAGGACTTGTGATCGCTCCAACAGAATTTCGGAATCCGGTCCAAAGATTTTGACGGCCAGTTCGGCGCGTGTGCCGGTCAGCAATTCATCAACAGCCATCGCGATGGGTTGGCCGATATTCACCACAATCCCCGGAAAGCTTTCCAGATCTTCCGAAATCGCCGTGCGCAAACCTTCGGCAGACAAGCCGGGTCGCCACTGATCGACCGGGTTCAGCTCGATGAAGGCTTCGGCGCTGTTGGTCGGGTCAGCATGCGCGCCAACCTCACCACGCCCAATACGAGTCACGATGGACTTGATTTCAGGAAAATTCTTTAACAGCCGCTTTTCCACAAGCGTCGTCGTCTTCGTTCCTTCGGTAAGCGAAATCGAGGGTGCCATGGTGACGCGCATCAGAATATCGCCTTCCTCCAACGATGGCGTAAATTCGGAACCAAGTCGCGATCCTGCAAAACCGCCCACCGCCAAAAATATGCCGCACAGGACGATGGCGAAAAAACGGTTACGGACAAAGAACCCGGCCGCACCACTGACCATCGCGACAGTCCGCCCCGGCTTGTCAGGGGCCTTCTTGCCGGATCGGCGCATCACCGAAAAGGCCATGGAAGGCGCAATCAGGGCCGCATAGAACAGCGATCCGGTCATGGCGAGTGCAGCCGATGCCGCCAAGGGCCGGAAGGTTTTGCCCTCGACCCCTTGCAGCGAGAAAAGCGGCAGGAAAACAACGATAACCACGGCAACCGCCGCCACCAGAGGTGCGATTACCTCGGCGGTAGATCGGGCAACCAACATACGCGGCTCTTCAGAGCCGTCGTCTTCCTCAAAGCTGCGATCCACGTTTTCAGAGATAACAATCGCCCCGTCGACCATCATCCCGATGGCGATGGCGACCCCCCCTAATGACATCAGATTGGCGCTGATGCCGAGCACGTACATTGCGATAAACGCAAAACCTACGGAAAACGGGATCGACAGGACCACAATCAGACTGGGACGCCAGCCGCCCAGGAAGACAAACACCACCAACGCTACGAGTACAGCCCCCTGCCACAACGCCGTCGTGACGGTTGCGGAGGCCTTGTTTACCAGCGTTCCCTGATCATAGTAGGGGACCGCCAGTACACCATCCGGCAGGCTTGCGTTGATTTCCTCAAAGCGCTTCTGGACCCGCGCGATGACATCGGATGTGTTGGTGCCATAAAGTTTCAGAACCAGCCCTGCGACAACTTCGCCTTCACCATTGGCGGTTGCAAGACCTTGCCGAACGCCACCGCCAACGGTGATGTGGCCCAGATCGCGCACGCGCACGGTGCGCCCGTCCTCCACGTTGACGACAATCTCTGCGAGATCAGAGATTGTCTTGGCAAGTCCAACGCCGCGCACCGTGTATTGTTCGGATCCGATTTCGAGGAATTGCGCCCCTTCGGTTTTGTTTCCGCGCTCTAATGCGCTGATCACATCGGCGATTTGAATATCATAGGCAAGCAGCGCATCGGGATCGAGCCTGACCTGATATTGCTTTTCATAGCCACCAAGGGACAAAACCTCGGTGACACCCGCCACGGTCTGCAACTGATACTTGACGATCCAATCCTGAATTTCGCGCATCTCGACAAGGTTGCGTGCGCCGGTCTGGTCTTCCAGGCGGAAATACAGGATGAGGCCAAGCCCGGTTGAAATCGGGCCCATTTGCGGGTCGCCAAACCCGTCTGGGATGTTGCCACGCGCTTCGGCGAGCCGCTCGCCCACGACCTGACGGGCGAAATAGACATCCGTCCCGTCCTCAAAATAGATGTTCACCACCGACAGCCCGAAGTTGGAGACCGACCGCATGTTTTTCAGTTTCGGAAGGCCCGACATCGCCGTTTCGATCGGATAGGTCACATAGCGTTCAACCTCTTCGGGGGCGAGCCCTTCGGTTTCGGTGAAAACCTGAACCAGCGCGGGTGTCACGTCCGGAAAGGCATCAACAGGCAAGGCGCGAAACGCAAAAAGCCCGCCAAGCGTCATCGCAAAAGCCGCAATGGCCGCCAAAAGCCAGCCGCCTGCGATGCGGTGCATAAAATCAGTCATAATCAGCTATCCTAATGTCCGTGGCCGTCGCCAAAGGCGTCTTTTTCAAGTTGGGCTTTGAGTGTGAAGGCACCGTCAGAGACAAAGAGGTCGCCTTCCTCCAGCCCGGTGCGGATTTCCACATAGCCGCCAGCGGTTGTGCCGACCATGACGGCGCGCGGTGCGAACCCGCCGTCAACAGGGACAAAAACAGACGGACGGTTCTCTACCAGTTGCACGGCGGATTGTGGCACGCGCAAAACCTCCGCGGCATTGCCGACGCTGAGATCTGCAATCACAAACTGGCCGGGGGTCAAGGTTCTGTCAGAGTTGTCGACGATGACACGCGCCGTCGCGGTGCGCGACACCTCATCAATAACGGGCAGGACAAATGCCACCGTTGATTGTGCGATGATGTCGCCCGCGTCTGATTTCAGGGCAACCGGCGCGCCAACGCGAACGCGGCTGATGTCTTGCTTGTAAACCGCGATATCGGCCCAAACCACGCTGTCATCGACAATTGTGAACAGCACCTTGGCGCTGGAATCCCCGGCTGTTACCGTTTCTCCCAGCGTCGCCGCACGTCGTACAATTGTTCCCGCAAGTGGTGCAGTCAGATAGGCATTGGCATTGTTGCCATCCGGAGCAGCGGCTATTTTTTCGAGAGCGGCGTGGTCAATTCCGACGGCATGCAGTTCGGTTTCTGCGGCTTCACTTTCGGTCTTTGCCGATTCATGCTCTGCGCGGGCCGTCTGGACATTCGCCTCGGATGTGATTTTTTGCGCCCACAGACCTTCCAGGCGTTCCAACGCCTGTGCGGCAAGGACTTCATTTGTTTGCGCAATGATCCATTGCGATTTCAACCCTGCAAGCTCGCGGCTTGTGATCAGTGCCAGCGTATCTCCATAGGCAACGGTGTCGCCTTCACCAACCAAAAGCCGGTCGATGACTCCGCTCACTTTGGGCGTGACATTTGCCATCCGGTCCGCGTCAAAGCGGATTTCTGCTGGCAGACTAAGGGATTCGCCCAAGGCACCCAATTCAGCTTGCTCGAGCAGGATTCCGGCCTCTTTCGCGACTTCGGGGGTCAGTTTAACAACATCGCCACCGCCTTCATCGCCGTGTGCGCCTTCAGCTTCGCCTGCATGATCGTCATCGCCATGCGCATCCTTGGCTTCGCCTGCATGATCGTCATCGCCGTGCGCATCCTTGGCTTCACCTGCGTGGTCGTCATCGCCATGCGCCTCCTTGGCTTCGCCTGCATGATCGTCATCGCCGTGCGCATCCTTGGCTTCACCTGCGTGGTCGTCATCGCCATGCGCATCTTTGGCTTCACCTGCGTGGTCGTCATCGCCATGCGCCTCTTTGGCTTCACCTGCGTGGTCATCATCACCGTGCGCATCTTTAGCTTCACCTGCGTGGTCGTCATCTTTCGGCGGGGTTGCGGCCGCGGCAGTCATCGGCAAGGGCGTTTCCGCCTTGCCAGACGTGGCAGGTATCGTGACGAAGGCAAATACGCCCACCGTCATCGCAGCCATGGTCATCGTTGTCAGTTTCATAATCGTACTCCAGGAATTGAATAGGTCACTGAAAACACGTCCAGGCACCTGTTGGAACTTCGTCTGGCATGATCAAACCGATGAAATGGCCCTGAAACAGGTTCGCCTCAAACGGTTTGGTCTGCTGTGATATTTATGAGTTTCTACAAAGCCCGTTCCGACACGGGATATGTAAAATACCACTCTGCAATGGGGCAGATCAGCCTCGCGGAGGACGGTAAAAACCTTGGAGCGTGGCAAGGACCACAGAGGCGTCAGCCCAGTGTCGCGATCGGTCTGCTGACGCCTGATCGCATGCCAACTGCGCCTGCTTCAGTCCAATGATGTGGATATGGCAATCGCCAAAGCCATGGGATGCCTCACCATTTTCGCTAAATCTTTGATCCTGAGTAGCTAAATCAAGATCACCCGTATCGGTAGCAAAAATAATTTTTTCAAAGACCGCTTCACTTGCCTCAAACACATGGGCATCGGCTTTTGCAATGCTGAAATTCAGAGCAGCCGAAAGCAATATGGCCAACCCGATTTTAGCAACACGAATGGCGGAAAAATACTTCATATTGGTTGGTTTACAGGGCATGTTGCCTATGGTCCACCCATTAGTCCAACCCACCCCATCAGACCCCTTGATAGCGATCCTTGGGGCGCATACAGCGAAAGCTAACTTTGTCCCGCACTGTGTGAATTCAGGCGCAGTGCAGCGAAGGTCGGTTACTGCTCTCTTCAAAACCTGACTGACATCGCCAGCCATAAGGCAGGGGAAGGAAGGTTTTGCTTGGTGCGCAGCACCAACCCTACCGCTCAATCCCATGCCCCCGGTCGCGATGGGCTTCCCGCTCGATCTCCTGCTGGCGTTCCAGCTCTCTCACCCGCTCTTGTTCGCGCGCGGCCTCCTGCGCGATGTGCCGTTCCTCGGCCTCACGGCCCTCGCGCAATGCCGCCGCACGGTCGGCAAGGGCGTCCGGGTCAATCCCCTTCGCCGCCTCGCGCAACCGCGCTGCCAAATCCCGCGGGTCTTGCGAAGACTGCGGGGCTTGCGAAGCCTCCGATGCCTCTCGCTCCGGCGCATCAACGTGCTGTGCCTTTTCACGGCCTTGCCTTGCCTCCCATGCGTCGCGCAACCGCGTGGCAAGGTCGGACCGGTCGGATCGGTCAGGTTCTTCCTCGCGACCGTCACGACCCCCGGCAAGCGCCAGTTCGGATTGCTCCGGTCTCGCAAACCTCGCAGGTTCCAAACGGTCCATGACGCGCTCTGCCGCACGGTCAAGCCAATCACGGACCTGTCCGGTCAGCTCCTGCACCGTCTGCCTGACCTCGGCTGCACGGTCCTTCACCTCGTGCCAGACGCGGACAGCGGCGACCTCGATGCCGCGCTCCTTGAGCTGCCACGCGCCAAGGGAAAGCTGGGGCAGGGGTGGGCGGTCCAGTGACATGGCCCGCACGGTCTCGTGCAGCTCCGCGCCCTCGTCGCCACGCTCCCGCGCCGCAGATGCCATCTCAAGCGCCTCGTCGCGCTGCGCCACGAGGGTGCGGTGGTCCACACGGTCCTCAAGGCCGGCGCGTTCAAGCGCCGCATTGCTGTCCCGCGCCCACGCCTCGCGCCAGCCCTCAAGAACCTCGACCTTGTTCCAGTCGCGGTTCTTGGTGGTGAAGCCCCCGCCGGGCACGCTGCCCTCTGCGTCCAGCTCGCGGGTGGTCAGCAGGATGTGGGCATGGTGGTTGCGTTCATCGCCCTCCCGTCCCGGCGCGTGCAGGGCGATGTCGGCGACCATGCCACGATCCACGAACTGCGCCTGCGCATAGTCGCGGACCAGGGCGACACGCTGCGCATGGGTCAGCTCGTCGGGCAGGGCCACGCGGACCTCGCGGGCGACCTGGCTGTTCTTGCGGGTCTCGGATTCCTCGACGCGGTTCCACAGTTCGGATCGGTCACGGACCCAATCCGGCGCGTGATCCGGTGCAAGGATTTCGGTGTGATCGACGCCGCTCCGCGCCGCATAATCGAAGGTCAGCCCGGTGCGGCGGTCCTCGATCCGCTCGGCCACGCGGTAGGCGGAAGCCGCCGTGGCGCTGCGGCCATGACTGCGGGAAATCATCGTTGCGCGTAAATGATAGATCGCCATTCGGGGGCTGCACTTTGCTTAGGGGTTAAGGGGAAACGCCAGTCTCCCCTACCCACACAAACGCGCAGCGTTTGTATAAGTGGGCACTTCGTGTCTTGCACCCTATCGACAAGGCGCTCACAATGGCAACTGAAATTGGAGTGCGGGGATTAAAATGGCGCGGACAATAGATCAGCAGATTGCATCAACGCAGGCCAAGCTCGCCCGTCTTAAAACCCGCCAGAAAGCCAGCGAGACGCGGCGCAAGATCATCGTCGGGGCCATCGTGACCAGTGCCGCCTTGAACGACCCAAAGATAGCACGCTGGATGGCTTCGACCCTGCGCAAGAACGCCACCCGTGACGTCGATCAGAAAGAGCTGGTCGGGCTGCTGGCGGAACTGGATCAGGCAGCGGCCAAGGCGGATCAGACATGAGCAAGGATCCGTTCCAGATACTCGCCGATGAGCTGACCCTGATCCGCAAGGACATGGACCAGCTCCAGCGCACCAGCCTCGACAAGGACGAGGCGAAAAAGCTGAACCAGATCGTGACGGCAGCAGTCATGAAAATGGCGAAGGCGGCTGAGGATGCGCCGGGGGAAATTCAGGGCGCTTTGGAAACGGACCGCGACCAGATGGGGTCTGATGCCGGAGGGGGCAGAATAGTACGTTAAGGGGCTTTGCTCACCTTTTGGGCCATCTATATTCGCCGGTGAGGAGGATGTGGGCCCATCCGAGGGGCGAGATGTGCGCCAAAAGGTCAGGAGAGCAATCCAGTTCCGACCGGCGACGTCCAGCCACAGCTTTACCAAGATGCTTGGTGTTCCAATAGATGATGGTGGCGGCGAGCAGGTTCAGCCCGGCCATCCGGAAATGCTGCCCCTCAGTTGTTCGATCTCGGATTTCGCCTTGGCGCCCGATGCGTAGGGCATTCTTGAGGGCATGGTGCGCTTCGCCCTTGTTCAGGCCGATCTGAGCCCGGCGTTGCATGTCGGCGTCAAGCAGCCAGTCGATGATGAACAGCGTCCGTTCAACCCGTCCGATTTCCCGTAATGCCACCGCAAGCTCATGCTGCCGGGGATAGGCGGCGAATTTTCGCAACAGTTGGCTTGGAGGCATTGCGCCCGCCACCATGGTGGCCGCGCTGCGCAGAATGTCGGGCCAGTTCGAACTGATGACGGGTTCCCTGATCTTGCCACCGATCAAGCCTTTCAGCTCTTTTGGGCAGGATGTTGGATCGAAGAGGTAAAGGCGCTTGGATGGCAGATCCCGGATGCGGGGTATGAACTGGAAGCCCAGCAGAGCGGTGACGGCGAAAACGTGGTCGGTGAACCCGCCAGTATCGGCGTACTGCTCTCTGACCTTTCGCCCGGCGTCGGTCATCAACAGGCCATCCAGAATGTAGGGCGCTTCGTTCACCGTGGCGGGGATAGTCTGGGTGGCGAAGGGGCCGAACTGGTCGGAGACATGGGTGTAGGCTTTCAATCCGGGTTCATGGCCATACTTGGCGTTGATCAGATTCATCGCCTCGCCTTGGCGCGTGGTGGGGAAGAACTGCCCGTCACTGGACGCGGTGACACCGCTGCCCCAGAACCGGGCCATCGGCAAGGCAGATTGGCCTTCGATAACTGTGGCCAGGGCGCGTGCCATCGCCTCGCTTTCGACATGCCACCGCGACAGGCGCGAAAGCTGAAAATAATCATGGGTGTTGGTGGCCCCGGCCATTTTGCTGAGGCCAAGGTTCAGTCCTTCGGCCAGCAGCACATTCAGCATGCCGACCCTGTCCTTGCACGGGACGCCCGTGCGCAGATGGGTGAATGCTTCTGTAAAGCCGATCTCGTCGTCCACTTCGAGCAGGAGGTCGGTGATCCTGATTTCCGGCAGGCGGCTATAAAGATCAAGCACCATGGCATCGGCCTCTTCGGGGACAGCGGCAGTCAGCCGGTCTATTTTGAGGGCGCCGTCTTCGATGAACCCGCCCGGAATGGCACCGGCCCTGGCGGCGCGGGCCAATCGCTGTAGGCCCGCGGCCAGGCGAGACTTCCGATCCGCCAGCCAGGCATCCGGTTCGAACGGCATGGCCAACTTGGGCGTGGCCCGGGCGACTTCGGCTGGGACCAGCACGTCCTTTAGATCGCCATACCTGCGGGAATGTGCGAGCCAGATATCACCGGAACGGAAGGCATCGCGCAGATGGCACAGGACCGCCACCTCCCATAGTCGGTACCCATCATCGTTATTCAGGTGCCGATGCCATTTCGAGGTTCGGCGCAGAAAGGTCACGGGCCGGTCGGCGGTGGTTTCCGTTCCTGCGACGATACCGGCGGCAGCCAGCAACGGTTCGGCCACCGGGGCGGCTTGAATATCGAGCGCCCGCAGCATGCGCGGCGCATAACGTCGGAAACGATGATACCCGTGAACAACGTGCGCGAGCGGATCGGCAGCCAATGTGTCGGTGAGTTGGGCAGCGGTGGCGACAAGCCCCCTGAGCGATGACCAGCCTCCCGCGTTTTGAACGGCCTCAATCAGGGGCGCCTGATCTTCATGCGCTTCCAGCAGCGCTGATCCGAGGTTTGAGAATCTCTGCAAGGTGTCCTTCAGAGCCGCCTTTGCGTCATCCGCCTGGGCATCGCACGCGCGTTTCGCCTCGCGCCATGTCTTCCCGACGATCCGGTCATGGGTTTCGACCACCGCATCGGCAATGGCACTGCGCCATTCCAAAGCGCAGACCGCGACGATGGCAAGGCGGCGGTCGCCTGAAATATCCCGCAGATCGCCGGCGAAATACCGTTCCCCTTGTCGTCGGAGGCGAGCAATGCGGTGAGGCGGCACATCGGACAGGATGGATTGATCCAACGCTATGCCCTGCAAGAATTCAAGCCGGTCGAGCAGGCGGTTTATATCGGCCGAGTTTCGGCCAACCTCGAATTGGCGCAGCCAGACAAAGCGGGTGACAGAGCTGTCCGCGCTTTCAGTCAGTAGTGCATCAAGCTGGCCGCGCAATTCATCATTCAGCCGGTCGGCAATCCGGGTGTCGGTCCGTCGCTCGGCAGCGACAAGTGCATCCGCGCAAAGACGTTCGATAACCGTGATCCCAGGTAGAATGGTCTGGGTCGCCCGGCACTTCTCTACAAAGCGCCGGGCCAGATCCTCGTTCGACCGGGCGGTTTCGGCTTCGCTCTCCAGCCAGGTCTTCAGGTCGCGTGCCCCTCGACCAGTAAACATCTTGTAGCCGTAAAGATTGCGCAGGGTGGCCAGGTGGTCACGGCGGGTTTCCTCCCGCGTTGCATAGTCTGCCAGATCATCGGGTCTCAGCCCGAGTTGCGCCGCCAAAAAGCGCGTCACTGCCGCAGGAATGACCTCACCGGGCGCCAGCAACCGACCTGGGTATCGCAGCGCGCAAAGCTGCAGGGCGAAGCCGAAACGATTGTGGGGGCGGCGACGGGCGCGGATGATTTCCAGATCGTCGTCCGCCAAGGTATAGTGGCGCAGCATCGACGCTTCTTCAGTTGGCATGTCAAGCAGCGCCGCCCGCTGGCGGTCGGTCAGCATTCTCCGGCGGGGCATGTGGTTCCTTCCAAAATCATGAACATGGGTGTCCGTAAGAGGATCGCTCAGCGGACATGTGTCACAAGGGTTGGCAAGGGCAGAGAAACCACACCCCAACATATCTCGTATAGCTGGTACGATTTGATTCGCACATGTGGCCCCTTAATCGTACAATTTGAACATGACTGTGACCAAGATTGGCTATGCCCGCTGTTCGACCGACAAGCAGGATCTGACCGCACAGCGGCAGGCCTTATGCGACTTGGGGGTATCGGAGGATCTCATCTATACTGACCACGGGCTGACGGGCACCAACCGCGCCCGCCCCGGTCTCGACCAGGCACTGGCAGCCGTGCGCGAAGGCGATGTGCTGGTCGTGCCAAAACTGGATCGCCTTGCCCGGTCCGTCCCCGATGCACGCGCTATCGCAGAACAGCTGGAAAAAAAGGGCGTCAAGCTCGCCTTGGGGATGTCTATCTACGACCCGACGGATCCCATGGGCAAAATGTTCTTCAACATTCTCGCTACCTTTGCCGAGTTTGAGGCCGATCTGATCCGGTTGCGCACGAAAGAAGGCATGGCCATCGCCCGTGCAAAGGGAAAACTCCGAGGAAAACAGCCAAAACTCTCTGAAAAACAACAGAAAGAACTCGCGCGCATGCATGCAACCGGCGAGTATTCTATCAGTGATCTGGCTGAGCTGTTCGCGGTCTCCAGGCCAACGATCTACAGAACCCTGCACCGCACAGGGGCCAAAATCAGCCCTTAGCGTACTATTCTGCCCCCTCCGGCATCAGACCCCCAGATGGCCCGCAGCGCCACACAGGCCGCTACAAGGGCCGCTGAGAGCGCCATGGCCGGAATCCGGCACGACCTCGACAATGAACGCGCAAAGCTCTCACAGGCCGCTGGAGAGGCCCGCAGAGAGGCGTGGCGCTGGTTTGGCGGGTTCTGGGTGTGGTTGGTCGCTATGCTCGCCACAGGGGCCGTTATCGGGGTGCTGGCGATGGCGTGGATTGCAGGGCGCGGCGATGCCCGCGAGTTTGGGCAGTTTCCGCGCATCTATTGCAGTCCGGCGGGTGGCGAAGATTTGAGCAACACGGCTGGTCGAGAGGGCTGCATGTTCTGGTACGATTGATCAGTGAGGCCATGCCTCGGCAGACCAGTCGCGCGATGTGTGAATGACTCGGACAATCGCGATTTCTTCTTCGCCGCCTGTCTGCGTGATCGCGTAGGCGAGAATGTAGGACAGGCCCGTCACTGATTTCTCATAGGTGCCTGTCACCCGTCCGGGGCGCCCTATCGGCATGTCGCCAAGGGCTAAGGCTGTTTTGTCGAGAACATTGGCCACATGACGGGCGGCTGATGGGTTATCAGTTGCGATGTAGGCGACCTGCTCGGCAAGATCGGTCAGTGCATCTTTCGACCAGCGAACGGGTCTACTCACGCAGTGCCGCCCGCCGCTGCATCAATCACCTGTCGCAAGGACACCATCGCATCTTCATGGCTGATCGTCCGGCCAGCCTCTACGTCCGCAAGCCCGCGCTCGATGCCTTCGATGATTGCCAATTCTCGGTCCACATAGGTTTCCACCGCTTCTGCCGCCAGAAAGGATCGGCTGCGCCGTGTTCCGTCCGCCAGTCTTCCCAGCTTCGCCTTGAGTTGCGGGTCGAGTCGGATTGTCATTGTGGTGCTGGCCGTCATTTCATTACCTTCTAAGCCTGTGTACACTTGAACACATACACTGGTTTGGCTTTTTGGGAAAGGTTATTTCAAGGCCAAGTCTTTCAAGCTCTCTTATTTCATGATGTGCCAAATTTGGCCACTTCAGCTGCATTTTGTTGAAGTGTCATAGTGTTCAGTGTCCAGTGTTAGTTCCTACCACTGAACACTATGACACTGACACTGACCCGCTCATGACTAGGTTAGGGAGGGCTGGCGACTAGGTTAGGGAGGGTTACGACTAGGTTAGGGAGGGTACGCGACTAGGTTAGGGAGGGTACGCGACTAGGTTAGGGAGGGTACGCGACTAGGTTAGGGAGGGTATATCGACTAGAAAAAAACCACTTCCGCCTAGAAAACTTTCTGATAAACTAGTCGTATGTCTGAAATTTCCGTTCGCTCTGTTCTACTGAACCCCTTCCAAAATGATAAGCCGCTAACCCCTGCGATGGTGTTATCGCTGTGGGTCATTGCGGACGCCGTAGACAAGTTAAAGCTGTCGAGCGGCCATGATCATACAGTTGAACTGACCATCCCAACATCACGGTTACGCGGCACAGAAGGGCGCTCTGACAATGCATGGCTAAAAGTATGCCTCGATCGCATGACAGGGCTAAAAATTGGAGGCACCTATCGAGGGCAAGAATGGGGTGCGGTGATGCTTGCCGAATGGCGGCTGGAAGAAGGTGGCACCATGGCACGACTGTTTCTCCCTCCCTCAGCGATCCATGCACTTCGGGCGGGCGATACCTTTGCCAAGATCGAAACCCATGCAGCATATCGCTTACAAGGACATTCGCGGACATTGTACGGTGCACTGTCTGACAAAAAGCGAATGGGGAACAAGTACTGGGTCTTTGAGCTGGATGAACTGCGCTACCTTCTGAACGTCGGTGACAAAAAGTCATACAAGCGGTTCAATAATTTTCGACAATGGGTTCTCGATCCCGCCATAGAGCAGATTAACGACTTCGGCACAGTAGCGGTATCCATGACGCCCCATAAAGTTGGGCGCTCTATTGTTGCTGTGCGATTTGACTGGCAGTGGAAATCTATCAGCGATGCACGCGAAACTGACGAAGAAAACGAGCGAGTAGCAATGGCGCGGCGCAAAGCTGATACCGTGCGGGATATGCCCCCCCTGTCAGACGATCTGGCAAACAATGAACGGCCACAGCTCAGCGTCGAAGAACGCGCTGCCATCGCCAAAGACGCCCTGAAAAATACACCGTTTGCTCGATAGTTTGCTTGGTTCAATAATTGTGCCACACTGGTCACGCTGACTGGTCATGACCAGTCAAGAAAACCAATACTGACCACGAGGAAAACCGGGCATGACTATGACACTGAATGAAGCCGCCAAGTCCTGTCGCAAGGCGAAGGGAACAGTTCTAAAAGCCATAAAAGACGGACGTTTAAGCGCCCCAAAAGATGCTCAAGGGCGATACGAGATTGATCCTTCAGAGCTGCACAGAGTATTCCCTCTGACCACCACTGACCAGTCAGAAAAACCAACACTGACCACCACCACTGACCACGAAAATCGCATTGAAATTGAACGGTTACGCGCCGAACTTAAAGCAGCGAATACTCTGTCTGAAAACATGGCCGAAACTGTAGCCGACCTTCGCGAACGCCTTGATCGTGAAGGCGAAGAACGCCGCCAGTTGACTGCAATGTTAACCGATCAGCGGACAGGGCAGGGGGCAAAGCGCGGTTTGTTTGGATTCCTACGATCAGCTTAGTATCGACATGCAACAAACCTGCCAAAACCTTCATAATTTTGGCAGGGTGTTTTGGAAGGCCCAACCCATTGATCTGTCACCAGATGGCAAAGTCTCCCAAAAACGAGCCTTTGTTGAACGGTCTATTGCGCTGAATAGCTCTTGCACCATGTCGTGAAAGTTTTCTCGATGTTGGCCGTATCAAGCGGAATAGACTTCTCAACGCACCACTTGCGGAAAGTGTCAGCCAGCACGCGCAAGTCTGGCACATGTCGCCCGTCGAGGCGGGGCGCATTGTCCCGTGCGATGCGGTCCCAAGGCTGGGTGTCCTTCACGCTTCCAGAGACAGGGAAGGCCGTCACTGGCGTTTCCGCAGTGCCATCTCGCCGCGCTTTTCGTCCTATCTTGGGGCGATCCAGCTCGTCTTTCACTTTTGTCAGGTCTGCTTTGACCTCCCAAGCGATCTCAACCTCGGCCACAGTCCGACCAACCTTGTGATAGGTCACCGTCAGGTGCAGCCGTGTAAGGTCGCTGTTTATCTCATCTACTGCCGCCTTGATCGCCCACGTGTTGAAGTTTGAGAACCTTGTTAATTTCCCTTCAGGTATCCCAAACACAGCCCGGAGTTCGCTCACAGTGAACCGTTTGCTGGTCTTGTGTTTAAGGTTTTGCAAGCTGGCTATGTGCTGGAAAAGCAGCACTGAATATTTGCTGCCCAGATGGAACACCGCCTGCCGATCGAGGATTGCCCAGTGATTTGAATCCTGCGCCATACGTCGGAAGGTGCGCCCGAAATACCAAGATACAACCAAATGACCGGTCGTACTTTCTTCCCGGTAGTCAATCTCAGCATCATCAACCATTCCACCAATTCTCACACGCTTTTTCTCGGTGTCATCGTGGATCAAAACTGCTGCTGCCAACTCTGCAAAAAGCGGGGTGATTGATGCGCGTGTATGATTGTCCATGCCGTCAATCTTACGAATGTCCGCGAGGCTCATTGTATGCTGAACATCATCAGCCATGCGGCCCCCTGCGGTGCCTATCATCAAATGCATCAGTTTGAGCGCCGCAAGCCCCGGCGCATTTTGCATATATACACCCTGTGCCACCTCAGCAGGCAGCACCGTTTTAGTCTGATCATAGGCGCGATCAGCAGCCACTTGCGTTGTTTTTCCCATGCCTAGCAAATAGGCTAGGTTGACTGATTGGTAAACTAGCCTGAGCGGCTGGATTCCTAGCCTGAGCGGCTGGATTCCTAGCCTGAAACAGAGAAGATTATTTATTAACAATATGTTGCGCCACATGAACTTATAGAACTTAAGAACAAGAAAGGCGCTGCGCGCTTTTTGATAAATTTATTTGAGTAATTTTGACGCTTAATTTGCCCTCCCTGATCTCGTCATTGGAGGGTTCAGATTGACATTTTAGCCTTTTGTAGTTACGTTACTACATTAAGCTGCTTAGAAGGGTATGAGCGATGGGAATGACGACGATCAACAGCCGGACGTTCAACCAAGACGCAAGCGGTGCAAAACGGGCTGCGCAAGACGGACCTGTGTTCATCACGGATCGGGGCAAGCCCGCTCATGTCTTGCTCAGTATTGAAGCCTACAGACGGCTTACAGGACGCCAAGAAAGTATTCTTGATTTGCTTGCCGATCCAGAAGCGGCAGACATCGCTTTTGAGCCGGGTCGTTTGCGTGACCTCACACGTCCCGCTGATTTGTCCTGATGTTCATCCTCGATACGAACGTTGTGTCCGAGCTGCGCAAGGCAAAAGCAGGGAAGGCGGATGCCAATGTCGTTGCGTGGGCCGAGGATCAAGACCCGTCAGCGCTGTTTCTGTCCGCCATCACACTTTTGGAACTCGAGATGGGCGTCAAGCAGATGGAACGGCGTGACAGCGCGCAGGGCGCCGTCTTGAGGGCTTGGATGGCTGATCGGGTGCTTCCGGTGTTCGAGGGGCGTATCTTGCCCGTGGATGGACCTGTGGCGCTTTGCTGTGCCGCTTTGCATGTCCCAGACCCCCGCAGTGACCGGGACGCCCTCATCGCCGCCACAGGGATCACCCATGCCATGTCCATCGTCACACGCAATGTTGCGGATTTTGAACCGACAGGTGTGCAGATCATCAACCCGTGGGAGCCGACGCCATGACAGCCAACAGCCCGACAGCTACTGATCTGGCCATCATCGAAGGCATCCAGCGCGGGCTTGCGGATGTTAAAGCTGGCCGGACGGTCAGCCATGAGGCCGCAATGGCATCCGTGCGAAAGATCATCGACGCTGCGGCGAACGATATTGTTTGAACCGAGGCGGGGCCGGACAGAGAAGTTTGGCCTTTTCGGAACCCAGAGGTGGCCAAAACGACAGGATTGCACTGTAATACTTATTGGTACATACTGGTTCTGCATAGAAAAAGGATTGTCGATATGCCCCGAAACACATCCGTAACCCTTGGAACTCACTTTTCAGATTTCATTGGTGAGCAAGTGCAGGCTGGCCGTTATGGGTCCGCCAGTGATGTTGTGCGGGCGGGGTTGAGGCTTCTCGAAGAACACGAAATCAAAGTCCGCGCTTTGCAGGATGCGCTGATTGCTGGGGAACAATCAGGGACACCGCGTCCTTTCGACAGTCAGGCGTTTTTGAGCCGTATGCACACGAAGCATGCTGCCAAACATGCACGGTAAATCTTACGCGCTTTCACCGCTGGCAGAGATCGACCTTGAAGATATCTGGTTCTACACGTTTCAGAACTGGTCACTTGCGCAGGCTGACAGCTACCATCGCGATTTAGTTGCAGCGTTCGAGGGCTTGGCATCCGGCACCAAGAGAGGCCGTGATGTCGATGTGCGGCCCACCTACCTCAAATNTCCCGTTGGGTCGCATATGATTTATTTCCGCGACAGTGGCGACCAGATCGAGGTGATCCGTGTGCTGCACCAGCGGCAAGACGCAGACCTGAATCTCTGAGCGCTGCGTATGGTTAGTCCGGTGTTTTTTCCCTAATCGGCACAGCGCAGTAAACCCACGTATCGGTTTCCATCCTTTGCCCGCCCGCCGGACCGCAGTAAACACCCGGAAACTGCCCAAACTCACGGGCATCACCCCGCCCTTGTATCCACGCCATCGCCAGCGCCCCGATAACAGCCCCTGTGGCCAGCATGGAAGCCAACCACACCCAAAACCCGCCAAACCAGCGCCATGCCTCCCTACGGGCCTCTCCGGCGGCCTGTGTGAGCTTCGCACGCTCATTGTCGAGGTCATGCCGGATTCCGGCCATGGCGCTCTGGGGTCGAGTGGGGCTGAGTGCAGAAAACCCCTTTAAGGTTTCTGTTGGGTTGTTTGCGCGTTGAGACTGACGCTCACGGTTCGTTCGCTCCGAGA
>FUFK010064801.1_pt1 | contig 19718 bp, 20 predicted proteins | sample 1021851 | NCBI WGS metagenome assembly FUFK01 (sample SAMEA51879418, study PRJEB19060) | metagenome
AAATACTGGTATTACAACTGAAAAATTATTAATCATGCTGTTCATTTTCATAAACATTACAATACATATGGAGTGGATGAAAATAAACTAGATTTAATTTTTAAGGCCTACGATGTTAGAGGTGTTTTTAATGAAACAATTACACCAAAAGTTGGTTTTAAAATAGGCGCAGCTTTTGCTTCTTATGTAGAATCAAATGACACTATTATTGTTGGTCATGATGGCCGTATTTCAAATAATGAAATGTTTGCAGCTATAAGCTCTGGAATACAATCAGTTAATAAAAAAGTTTTGTATGTTGGTATGGTTCCAACAGATGTTGTTTATACGCTTTCTGGAATTAAGAATTTACCTGGTTTGATTATTACAGCATCTCACAATCCAAAAGAGTACACTGGTTTAAAGTTTTGNGACAGTGGAGCGGTAGCGATCGGTCAAGAAACAGGATTAAAAGAAATCAAGAATTTAGCAGAAAAATTTAACGATGANTTTAACATGTCAGAATTNCCTGAAATGCAANCTTTGAATCAACTTTATTTAGAACATTTTAAAAATATAGTTGATCCATCTGAAATAAGTGACAAAGTGAAATTTGCTATTGATGGTGGAAATGGTGTCCTTGGTGCAATTATTGAAGATCTATCAGAATCCTTTAGTTTAAATTTTGAAGGCCTTTATTTGGAAGTAGATGGCAACTTCCCAAATCATCCAGCAGATCCTTCCAATCAAGACAATCTCTTAGATCTAAAGAACAAAGTACTGTCACAAAATTTTGATTTTGGAGTTGCTTTCGATGGAGATGCTGACAGGTCTGTATTTGTTGATGATAAAGGAAACGTAATTACTGGAAGTATGATGACTTGTTTAATTTCTGATTGGTTATTTGAAAAGAAATCTGAAATAAAGATAGTTCATAATGTAAATGTTCAACCATCTGTTATTGAATATTTAAAAAATAAAGGNATAGAGACAATAAGATCTAAAGTTGGTCATTCATACATAAAAAAAATTATGAGAGATAATGATGCAGATTTTGGTGGAGAACATAGTGCGCATTTTTATTTGAGAGAAAATTTTTATGCTGATTCTGGAATATTGACTTTGCTAATATTTTTAAAAATTTTATCTGAGAAAAATATTAAAAGTTCAGAACTTGTAGAAAATTACAACTTTAAGCCCTCTTCTGGTGAGATTAATTACATTGTCGAAGATGTAGAGACAAGTTTAAAACAAATTGAAAATTCTTTTGAGGGTGAATTTGATAAATTAGACGGAATATCATATTTTTCTGATGACTTTTGGTTTAATGTTAGAGGATCGAATACTGAGCCCATGCTTAGATTAAATGCAGAAGCAGTCAATCAAAATACTTTAGACAACATCATTGAAAAAATTTCAAATATAATAAGTTAATAGATGTTAAATATTGCATTCGACCTAAAAAATCAAATAATATCTGATCTTGAGTCTTCTAGTAATCTTGAAAAAATTTCATATGAAAATTTATTAATAATGGGGATGGGTGGTTCAGGTGTCGCAGGAGATGTGATGAAAGTACTATCTAATGAAATATCTGATAAAAATATAATTGTTCACAAAGAGTATTCAATCCCAAAACAGTTTTTAAAATTTAGACCTTTATGTTTATTTATTTCATACTCTGGCAACACAGAAGAAACGTTATCAGGTATATCTGATGCCAAAAAAAATAATTTAGATTGGATCGTTATTTCAAGTGGCGGGAAGTTAATTGATCTCGCTCAAGAAGAAGGTAAGGAGTATATTAAGATACCAAGTGGACTACAACCAAGGGCAGCATTTGGATATCTTACTTTAGCTATTTCAAGAATCTTAGATATTGTTGAAGGTTCCGATTATGTATCTCAATTGAATGAATCAAGTTCATATTTATATAAACTAACTGAAAAGGCTGAAGATTCTGACATCAACAAACTGTCTTTAGATATATGTGAAAGTATTAACAAAAAAACTGCAATTATATATTCAGGAACCAATATGTCAAAGGTTGTATCGTCACGTTGGAAAACTCAGATTAATGAGAACGCAAAATCCAAAGCTTTTGTTGGTTATCTACCAGAGGTACATCACAATGAAATTCTCTCATGGGATGCAGACATAGATGGAAGTAAAAATAATTATATTGTTATTCTGATTCGGGATAAAAATGAACATGTACAAATTAGTAAAAGATTTGAATTTACCAAAGAATTGATAGGAGAGAAAGTAAATATTGTTGAAGTTAATTTAAACAATCAGGAAAGTACGCTAAAAACCCTATTGGAGTTAGTATTACTAGGTGATTTAGTTAGTTTAAACTTAGCAAACAAATTAACTATTGATCCAAAAAATATTGATACAATTGAAAATTTAAAAAAATTATTAGGAGGATAATGTCCACTATAAAAGACAAAAAACTATCAGTAGTAGGTCAGCAGGAAGTTGATTGGGCTGCTAGACAAATGAAAGTCCTTGAAGAAATTAAAACAGAGTTCTCAAGTAATAAGCCATTAAATGGTTTGAGTATAGGTGCATGTATGCACGTAACAAAAGAAACAGCTAATTTAATGCTTACTTTAAAAGCTGCTGGGGCAAACGTTGCATTGTGTGCATCCAACCCACTATCAACTAAAGATTCAGTCGCTGCCTACCTAGCTGAAAATGATGTTGAAGTACATGCAGTACATGGAGTATCAAATGATGAATTCTTTAAGCATCTTAATTCTGTTTTAGACACAAAACCTGACATAACGATGGATGATGGAGCTGATTTAGTTACCCTACTTTTAACTGATAGATCTGATATACCAGTCATGGGTTCAATGGAAGAGACAACTACTGGGGTAATAAGACTTAAGTCAATGGAAAAAAATAATAAACTTCGNTTTCCTGTNGTTGCTGTNAATGACTCTGANACNAAGCATTTATTTGATAATCGNTTCGGAACAGGTCAAAGTGCNATGGATGGTGTTGTNAGAGCAACCGATCTCTTGATTGCTGGTTTAGATGTNGTTGTTATCGGTTTTGGTGATTGTGGAAAAGGAGTAGCAGAACGAGCATATGGAATGGGTGCTAAAGTNACAGTCGTTGAGCCTAACTCGGTACGTGCTCTAGAAGCTTTAATGCATGGATATGAAGTAAAAAGCAGTGTTAATGCTGCAAAAATTGCTGATGTAATTGTATCTGTAACAGGAAACATGCATGCATTAGACAAGAAACATTTTGATGTAATGAAAGATGGAGTAGTTTTAGCTAATGCAGGACATTTTGATGTAGAAATCAATTTAGAGGCATTAAAACAAGATAGTGCTGAAGTACATAGAGTTAGAGATCATGTAGAAAGCTATTTGTACGATGGTAAGGAAATCTTAGTACTAGCTGAAGGAAGACTAGTTAATTTAGCTGCTGCAACTGGCCATCCTGCTTCAGTGATGGATATGTCATTTGCAAATCAGGCCTTGGCTGCAGAATGGATAAAAGATAATCATGAAGACCTAGAGCCAAAAGTTTACACTCTTCCGAATGAAGTTGATTTAAAAATTGCAGCTACAAAATTAGGACTCATGGGTGGAGAATTAGAAATCCTTACTAAAGAGCAAATTGAATATCTCGACTCCTGGGAGCATGGCACAAGCTAAATTTGAGTATTTTTAAAAAAGTTTTATCTGTTGGAAGTGGAAAACTTGCACAAGAGCTTGATAAAAAAGTCGAGTTAATTAACTCTAAAGAATCTGAAATTGAAAAATACTCTGACGATGAAATTAAAAATAAATTTCAAAATTTAAAAACACAGATAACTTCAGATAATAAATTTGATTTCGAGGTTGATGCATTTTCATTAGTAAGGGAAGCATCAAAAAGAACAATTGGTCAACGCCATTATGACGTTCAGTTGTTTGGTGGAATGGTTTTATTAAGAAATAAAATAGCTGAGATGAAAACAGGGGAAGGTAAAACACTTGTTTCTACACTCCCAATATCATTTATGTCACTTTTTGATCAAAGTGTTCATGTTGTNACAGTGAATGATTATTTATCAAGAAGAGATGCTGAATGGATGAGTCCAATTTATAACTTTTTAGGACTTGAAGTTGGCCTTATTTATTCAAATCAAGATTACCAAGAAAAAGTATCTGAATATAAAAAAGATATTGTTTATGGAACTAATAATGAATTTGGTTTTGATTATTTGAGAGACAACATGGCTCAATCATCAGACCAACTAACTCAAGGCAACCTATTTTATGCAGTAATTGACGAAGTTGACTCAATCTTAGTTGATGAGGCTAGGACACCTTTAATAATTTCTGGAAGGGTTGAAGAATCAACAAAATGGTATCTTCAATTTTCAAAATTAGTTAAACAAATGAAAAAAGACATTCATTATGAAGTAGATGAATCAAAAAAACAAATTCATCCCACTGAGGAGGGTATTGAATTTATTGAAGGAAAATTAGGTATTGATAATCTCTATGAAAATACATCTACCAATTTTATTCATTATTTAACAGCTTCTTTACGCGCAAAAGAAATTTATAAAAAAGACATTGATTACATAAAATCTGATGGGCAGGTAAAAATTGTAGATGAATTTACAGGACGTGTTCTGGAAGGAAGGCGTTATTCTGACGGACTTCATCAAGCAATTGAGGCAAAAGAAAATGTAAATATTCAGGATGAAAACCAAACTTTAGCATCGATCACATATCAAAATTATTTTAGGATGTATGAACATCTATCTGGTATGACAGGTACGGCAAAAACTGAAGAAGAGGAATTAATTCAAATTTACAATCTTGAGGTGGTGGAGATACCAACGAATCTGCCGGTAGCAAGAAACGATAATCAGGACACAGTTTACAAAACAAAGAAAGCCAAACTAAATGCAGTTGTAGATGATATAAAAAAAAGACATGAAATTGGACAACCAGTTTTACTAGGTACAGTCTCAGTTGACTCATCAGAAGAAATTTCAAAAGAATTAACAAAAAATAGTATTAAGCATTCTGTTTTAAATGCAAAAAATCACCTAGAAGAAGCATCAATTATTGCTCAAGCCGGTCGATTAAAATCCGTTACCGTTGCAACGAATATGGCAGGAAGAGGTGTAGATATCAAATTAGGTGGTAACAGTGAATTTATGGCTAAAAATGAAGCAGAAAAAGAAAACAAAATAGATGATGAAAAATATATGGAGGGGTTAATTGAGAAATTTGATACCTTGATAAATAACGAAAAAGAAAAAGTAATTGAACTTGGGGGTCTTTATGTAATTGGCACAGAAAGACATGAATCTCGTAGAATTGATAACCAATTAAGAGGAAGGTCAGGAAGACAGGGCGATCCAGGTGAGTCAAGATTTTACATAAGTCTTGAAGATGACTTAATGAGAAGATTCCAAGGTGAAAGAATTCAATCAATTATGGATAAGCTCAACTTGCCTGATGATGAAAAGATTGAGCANAGTATGGTNACTAANAGTATCGAAAGAGCTCAAGCNCAAGTCGAATCNTTAAACTTTGAAATAAGNAANAATGTTNTNAAGTTTGATCAGGTNCTNAATCAACAAAGAGATGTNATTTATAAATGGAGACGAGAACTNCTNANATCTGACAATATAGAAAATNTGATNACTGATTGGNGAGATGACATATTTGATGAATTACAAAATAATGTTGATAANTATAAAACACAATATGAAACANTNGAAGATTATAGAAATTTTGTTGAAGATGAGTTGAGTTTANTTTTATCTGACAANGTNAAAAAACAGATANTGCAAACCATAGAAGTAAATGATAANTTAGAAATNATATCAAGTNTGNAATCNCTGTACAATAAAAATTTCGAATCAGATAAAAATAATTTCATGAATTTAGCAAGAATGGGCTCACTTTCGTTNATNGATCAATCCTGGAAAAATCACCTTTCNGAAATGGATTATCTCAGNTCAGGTATTGGATTAAGAGCAATGGGTCAAAGAGATCCNNTAGTTGAATATCAAAANGAAGGATATGATTTATTTGAAGANTTAATTCANAATGTAAAGTTATCTGTTGTTAGACTTTTATTAAACTTTGAAAANGTTTCGGNAGANAATAATAATCTAAGGAAAGAAGAGANAAAANAAGTAAACCTAAACAATAANGATAAGATNGGNAGAAATGATCCTTGCTATTGTGGNTCAGGTTTAAAATATAAAAANTGTGGAATGCTAGATAAATGTACAAAGAACTCATAAATAAGATANCAAATTTTAAAGAAAGATTGACTTCAGCTAAGGAGTATCTTTGACTTTGAAAATAAAAAAGANCAACTTTCNNAAATAAATAAAGTTATTTCTGAAGAAAATTTTTGGACNACAAANCCTAATGCTCAAAATATTGTCAAGAATGCTTCAAANATTGAAAANATAGTNAATTTGTTNGAAGTTATCGANGTTGAAATTAAAGATCTTGAAGAATTTATTGAATTNAGTAAAGATANCTCATCTGAANTAGATGAAATAAANAATCANCTTATTNATACAGAACAAAAAATTATTGATTTAGAAGAAGAATCTTTATATTCGGAAGAGTTTGATAACCACTCCGCCGTTTTAACAGTTAATGCGGGTGCAGGAGGGGTTGATGCGCATGATTGGGCAGAGATGCTATTGAGAATGTACACAAGATTTTTGGATAACAATAATATGAAATATGAAATTGAAGAAATTTCTACTGGAGAGGAAGCGGGCATTAAGTCAGGATCAATAAGAATTGACAATTACCGAGCGTATGCAAATTTAGAAAGTGAAAGAGGAGTTCATAGATTAGTCAGAATAAGCCCATTTGATAGTAATAAAAGAAGACATACTAGTTTCGCAGGAGTTGATGTTGTTCCATTAATTGATGATTCAGATGAGTTTGATTTAAATGATGATGATATCCGTATTGATGTTTATAGATCATCTGGGGCTGGAGGCCAACATGTAAATACAACTGATTCAGCAGTTAGAGTTACTCATATTCCAACGGGAATAGTAGTGGCCTGTCAGGCTGAAAGATCACAGTTACAAAACAAAATACGTGCTTTAGCCCTTCTAAAATCAAAATTAATATTGTTAGAAAAAGAAGAAAAATTAAAAAAACTTGACTCAATTAGAGGGGAACAAGTTGAAGCTGGCTGGGGTAGGCAAATTAGGTCATACGTTATGCAACCTTACCAACAAGTTAAAGACTCAAGAACAAATATTGAAGTTGGAAATATCCAGTCAGTTTTAGATGGAGATATTAACATATTTATCAATGAGTATCTAAAATGGCGTAGACAGGGATTAAATGATTAAGTTAGATAATGTTTCGTTAGTTTTTCAAGGTGGAAGTGTTGCACTTTCAAATGTTACTACAGAGATTTCAGAGGGTGAATTTGTTTATCTTATTGGTCATTCTGGAAGTGGAAAATCATCCTTACTTAAACTTCTTTACAAAGAGTTTTCTCCGACAAAAGGAGATATAGAAGTTGTAGATATGGATGTAACGAGCCTGCCAAAATGGAAAATACCTTTGTTGAGAAGAAAACTAGGAATTGTTACTCAAGAACCACAGCTTCTTGAAGATAGAACAACTTTTGAGAATATAAGTTTTGCTCTTGAAGTACTTGGGTTTGAAGAAAAAGAAATTGATGAGAAGACCAGTACATTGATTGATTTAGTTGGATTAAACGAAAGTATGTATAAATTCCCTAGTCAACTTTCAGGAGGAGAGCAAACAAGAGCATGTATAGCAAGAGCACTAGCATCAAATCCACTTGTCCTTTTATGTGATGAACCTACAGGCAATTTAGATCCAGAACTTAGCATTCAAATTATTACATTATTAGAAAAAATCAATAGGGCTGGCACAACTGTATTAATGGCAACACATGATTCATCGATAGTAAATAGAAGAAAAAAAAGAGTGTTACAACTAAAGGACGGAAAATTAATGAGTGACGTAGATCAAGGAAGGTATGTTTAAAGGTTTATGAAAAAATTAAACTATGTTCTCAAGAATACGTTCATAAATATGAGAAGAAATCCATTACTAGTTGTTGCAACAATGCTTGCAGTATTGGTATCTTCATTTCTTGTTTTTACCACACTTTCCGCTCGTGCAATCGTTGAAAACAACACATCGCGTTGGCAAAATGGAGTTCATGTTGTTATTTTTTTGGATGATAGGGTAACTTCTACAGCTCATAAGCAACTTCAAGAAACTTTAGAAAGTTATCCAGAAGTCAGGATGGTAGAGTATTTTACAAAATCCGAGGCTTCTGATGAATTCAAATTATTATTCAAAGATCAACCTGAATTACTTCAAGAAGTAGATTTTGATATATTACCTACGTCTTTACGAATAAATCTAAATGACCCCGCAGATTATAAATTGATTATTGAAAGAATGGATGGTAATCCAGCTGTAAAAGAGATCAGAGCTTCTGGTGAAGCGATCGAACGGCTTTTGAGTTTAACAAATACACTTGTTTTATCTGCAACGATTTTTGCTGCGTTAATTGCCTTTGCAGCATTTATTTTAATTATCAACACGTTAAGGCTTACAGCTTACGCAAAGAAAAAAGAAATAAAAATAATGAGAACTATCGGTGCTTCATCAACATATATAAGACTTCCTTTTATTTTTGAAGCAGTTTTCGAATCCTTAATAGGAACAAGCATAGCTGTGGGTCTTGGTTGGGGATTTATTCAGTATTCAAAAACATCATTTATCGCTGAAAGTATTTTTGATATAGCTATTTCTGACACATATTTGATAAATCTAACTCTTATTTTGTTACTGTCGACCATTGGCTTCGGATTTTTTGCAAGCTTTGTAGGAATCAGGAAAGCCCTAAATGACTAAAAAATTCTTTTCAGTTCTAATATTATTTCTGATTTTTATACAGACAATATTTGTTGATCATTCTTTTGCAATCACGGCCGAGGAGAGACTCGAAGAAGTAGAAAAGCAGCTTATTGCAATTGCGAACCAAATCAAACAATACGAAGGTGATAAAACAGATTTAGAAAAAGCAATTTTAGCAAACGATTCATCACTTAAAAAAGTAAATGATGAGCTTGCTGAAGTTCAAAGAAGACTAGTAGCAGCTGAGCTTGCGCTTGAAAAGGCACTTGAAGGATATGATGAATCTCTTGATAATCTTGCGGCCGTTCAACAAAATATTGTAAATGAACAAGTTAAATTAGGAACAACTAAAAATGAAATTATAAAAGTAAAAGATGATCTATTTGAAACTCAAAAGAATCTAAATTCAGCAAAAGATGAGTTACAAGAAAAAGCAGTAGATATGTACATTAATGGGGTTATGAGTCCAGCAACAGCTTTATTTATTAATTTAAATGATTTATCTGATTTTCTAGCTGCATTAGGTTATGCATCTGCAATCGTAAACACAGCTTATGAAATTATTGAGTCCTTAAATTCGTTTGAAAGTTTGTCAGAAACACAAACAGAGTTCTTATCAGAACGTGAAGAAGAAAGAGAAGAAATAATTACCTCCCTTCAAGTTGAAGAGGAAAAGAAGAATCAGATTTCTATCGAGGCTGAAGAGTACGCAGATGAAGTTGAGGAAAGTAAAAATAGAGTAGAAAGGGAAAAGCGTCAAGTTGAAAATAAAAAGGCTGCTGTTTTAGCGGAAAGAAGGAAGGCCCAGAATCTTTTAACTCAAGCAAATAATCAATTGGCCAAATTAGATGCTGAACACGCAAATCTTGAAAAGCTTGAAGATGCTATCCAGGCGGACATTAACAGATTAAGTACTCTTGGTGGCGTAGCACCAAATAAGTTAACCTGGCCTATAACCGGTAGTTATGTTTCAAGTGGATATAAGTGGAGAAGATTTAGGGGCACAACTAGTTTTCATGGAGCTATAGATATTCCAGGAAGAACAGGCACACCTATAAAGGCTGCAGCAGGTGGAGTAGTCATTCTTGCTAGATATTATGGTTTAGCTGGTAGAACGGTATTTATTGATCATGGTGGTGGTATGACAACACTTTATTTTCATATGAATGAAATACGGGCATCTGTAGGCCAAACTGTTATTACAGGTGATGTCATTGGTACTGTAGGTACAACAGGTAGATCAACAGGTCCACACTTACACTTTGAAGTAAGATTAAAGAATCCAAATTCGGTCAGTTGCAGCCTTCCTTACTTAGATCCTACTTCTAGAGGAAGAATGAATCCTTACTGTTTTTTAGATAGATGAAAGTTTTTGCAGAGAATCGTAAGGCAAGAAATTCTTATGAATTTCTTGAATTTTTTGAAGCTGGAGTTGTCCTTACTGGTCCCGAAACAAAAAGCACAAGAAATGGAGGAATCTCGATTATTGATGCATTTGCCACAATAGAGGAAGAAGAAGCTGTAATAAGAGAAATGAATATTGAACCTTATAAATATGCTGACTTAATTGATTATGACCCCAAGACCCCCAGAAAACTTTTGCTCCATAAAAAAGAAATAAAAAGACTTATCGGATTAATATCTACAAAAGGTCTTACCCTCATTGCAACAAAAGTCTTTGAGCAAAATGGCTATATTAAAATTCAATTAGCTCTTGCAAAAGGTAAAAAAGATATCGACAAAAGAAGAAAGATTACGGATAAAAGAGTTAGAAAAGAAATTAGAGACTTTAAATAATTTCTTTTTTAAATTACTTTTATAAATTTATAATTTATAAACTTAATAAGAAATTAAAGGAAATAATGGTAAAAGAAATAAATGCTGAAGANTATTCAGAAATTNTAAATTCATCTAANCCAGTTGTTATTGATTTTCATGCTACTTGGTGTGGACCATGTAAAGTATTGAGTCCAATTTTAGAAGAATTAGATGATGAAATAGAAGGTGTTGAGTTCGTTAAACTTGANGTNGANCAACATCCTCANATTGCTGGACAAAATCAAGTNATGGGCGTACCAACTGTAGTTATTTTAAAAGATGGTGAAGTTAAAGATAGGTTTGTAGGCGTTCAACCAAAAGAAGTTATAAAAGAAAAAATTACTTCACTAGGTTAATAGTGTTACGAATTGTATTAGTTTTACAAGTNCTAATACTTTTNNTGTTTGGATTCTTTATTTTAAATATTCAAAATACAGTNAATGANTTATCAGNTCAATTAGAAACTGCGCTGTTAACAATAGAGGATATGAAAACTGTTCTTCCTGAAATTGAAGAAGCAGTGGAAAACTTTAATCAACTAGAGCCATTATTCGAAAACCTTGGAAAACTTAGTGAATTACTCTCGGTACTGACTGATCCATTTGGTTCAAATGGATAATCAATCAGGAATTATCATGTACAGCACACAGTGGTGTGGAGACTGTGTAAGATCNAAGAAAGTTTTNGATAAGTTGAANATNAAATTTACTGAAATTGATATTGANTTTGATAAAGANGGCTATGAAATAGCTAAGAAATTACAAAATCAAAATCCCAGAATACCNACTATAGTNTTTGAAGATGGAAGCTATTTAGTTGAACCCTCTGATGTTGAGCTCATAGATAAACTAAACTCTTTATAATTTGAGTGATGTTGGATAATAAAATAAATTCTCAAGATTTTATAAATTTTTGTAATGAAACTCTTGATATTTCTGGAAAAATTGCATTAGCTCATTTTCGCGACATAAGGGATCTGACAATTAAAGTTGATGAAAGTCCAGTTACTCTTGCGGATAAACAAATTGAACAAGTAATTAGAAGAGAAATAGAAAAAAAGTATCCAAAGCATAATATTGTCGGTGAAGAGTTTGAAGTCCTTAATAATGAATCTGAATATACATGGTATATCGACCCAATTGATGGAACCAGAAGTTTTATAGCTGGAAAAAATGATTTTGGAACTTTGATTGGACTGGTCAAAAATGATGAGATTATTGGAGGAGTAATTGATTGTCCAGCCTTAAAAGAAAGATGGGTTTCCTTTGAGAAAAATGTAACCATGGTAAATGGAAATATTATTCGATGTAGAAAAATCGACAAACTTGAAAATTCAGTTATGGCAACAACTTCAAGTCATCAATTTGGTATGAAGAAATGGAGAGCTTATCAATCTCTTGAAGAGAGTGTTAAAGTTACGACCACTGGAAGTGACTGTTATAACTATGGATTGTTAGCTAGTGGGTATGTAGATATTGTTGCTGAAAAACTTACTGCTCCTCANGATTATTTACCNCTAATAAAAATTGTTGAAGGCTCAGGTGGTGTCATGACAGACTGGGATGGCAACAGACTTCCTNTCGATGATAAAGATGTTTATGTTTTAGCCTCAGCNTCTAAAGAACTCCATGAGTTAGCATTAGAGAAATTAAAAAATAAATAATATGAAAATCTTAGTTTGCGANAGGTTAGAAGAAAAAGTTTTAGATAAATTTGAAGAGCTTGGTGAAATTACAAATATTTCTGANTCCAAAACAAANACNGAAGATTTGANAAGTAATATCGTCGATACGGANATTGTTGTTATTAGAAGTGGTACCAAAATAAATAAAGATATTTTAGAAAATGCAAANAATTTAAAAATTATTGCAAGGTGTGGAGTAGGAGTAGACAANGTTGATGTAGAGGAAGCAACCAATAAAAAAATTTANGTNACTAANTCGCCAAATGCAAATATAATTTCAGTTGCTGAATTAACAATTGGGCTTATCATTTCAGCTGCTAGAAAAATNCATGTATCAAATAATTCNCTNAAAGANAAAAAATGGGATNGNAATAAATTTCTTGGAACTGAACTTTATCAAAAACAATTAGGATTAGTTGGCTTTGGAAAAGCGGCAAAAGAAGTTGCAAAAAGNTTNNCTGCNTTTGGAATGAANATAGTTTTTTATGATCCTTATGTNGATNNTTCTNNNANAGANGCTAAAAAAGTTGANCTTGANGAANTNTTNAAAACATCAGATGTNATATCAATTCATGTTGTAAAAACNGAAGAGACAACAAANTTGATCAANAATGAAAANCTTNATTTAATCAAAAAAGGTGGNATTTTAGTAAATACATCAAGNGGAGGAATAATTGATGAANAATCTCTTTTNCAAANNGCAAATGAAGACNTNATTTTTGCNGGCCTAGATGTGTTTANNCANGAACCACCTGACATTAATGAAACATTTTNAAANTCAAACATNGTTACNACTCCTCANCTTGGTGCATCAACTTATGAAGCACAATTAAAAGCAGGTNTNGAGACNGTACAAAATGTCTCGGATATNTTNAATGGTGAGCTTTCAAGCGTTNTAAATATTTAAAAAAATAAAAAAAGTATTTGTTNTAACNANTAAATTTAGTGATAATGATATAACCAATTAGTTGNTACTGGCACCAATTAANTATCNNTNTCNGGNAAATANGAATANGTATTAATACCAAATTCTTTTTCTANAATTTCATANATTGGCCATCCATAAGGTTCNCAACCCATNGTAGATTTNCTTTGTTGCATCATNACTGGNGCTAAAGCACCTTCTTTTGGACAACCAACATGACCCCANTCTAAAATGTGTCCAACTTCATGATTNATNAGATACAATCTATANGTTTCTAAATCAGATCCAAAATCAATTGCACCATTAACCCATCTAAAAAAATTTATAANAATTTGTTGTTCATTNCTNCATGAATANATTCCATTNGTCTCGAGTGGATAACATANCTCATCAGTTTTTTCNGGNGATGCAAAAATGAATTCAAATTCACTTTCNACNTNATCAACTAGCTGAAANTCNTTNTCNGTTACTTTAATCCAACCTCTTGAATCNTTGAGGATTGAAGNNATTAGCTTTCCGATACAATCAACTTTTAGTTNTANNGTTGNCTCTATTTTTAANTTGAAATTTATTTTATTTTCGTCNTATGTAAATACCTCAAGNGGTTTTATCCATTCTTCATCTGTATTATTNGGCTCANCTTTTTTACANCCACTTTGNAAGTANTCATAAGANATNTTTTTACTATTATTTATTTCTTCTTGNGTNGCAAATATTGCNGTCTGATTTGGTGGAATAGTAGTTGTAGTTGTNGTGCTCGTACTAGTTGTAGATGTTGTNGNAGTNGTTTCCATCAATGTTGTTGNNGTAGANGTNGATGTNGTNGAATTANTTNAAANTGTTGTAGTCGTTTCNATTTCAGCNTCTGATTGGATNTTNGTTTGNTGATCANCATTATCCTCAGAAAATATAAAAAATGACAATCCTGCTATTCCAATTAATGCAATGAACAATATAACTAATCTTGAGTTGTTACTCATTGTTTAATGTTATATCTTGAAAAACAATGAAACAATATTTATTTGTTTTTATAACCTTTTTTATCTATGAATTCTTCTGGTTCTAATCCAAGTCCATCTGCGACTCTATTTATATAATTAAAATATGCAATAATTTGTACGATTTGTGAAATATCTTTATCTGATAAATCGTAACTCTTCAATAATTCAATATCTTTTTTATTAACTTTACTTGGGTTTTCAGTTAATTTTTTCGCAAATTCACACATTGCCATTTGTATTGGTGAGATAGAACTTGTGGTCCAATCCTCTGCTATTTCATCTACTAATTTTTGATTATCTGTCTCCGACCGAAGATCATACAAATGTGCCCTTATTCAATATTCACATTCGTTTGAAATAGAAGTGACAACAGCTAATAATTCACTATCGAACCTCGAAATATTTGAATTACCAAACATTGTTGATCCATATAGATTCATTGAGTGTTTTAATATTTCAGGAGTTTGTGATTGAATTGTAAGCACATTCCAAATTCTTCCAGCTCTACGCATACCTTTTTCGTATTCTTTTTTTAATAAGCCAGATGATTCTTCAAATTTGAATAATTTTATAAATGCCATATAAGTAATTTTTACTTAAAATAAAAGCGTATGCAACTTCCAGATGAACTTAAACAAGCAATTGATAACAATGCTTTTTGTGCATTATCAACCAAAATCAATGAAAAAGAGATGCAGAATCATTTAATGTGGGTTGATTACAAAGATAATAAAATTCTTATCAACACAGAACAAGGAAGAAAAAAAACAGAAAACATAAGGAAGGAACCAAATATTTCACTCGTTATATTTCATCCATCTGATATGTATACATGTTGGGAGATAAGGGGTGTTGTTAAAAATATTGTTCAAGATTCGACTGCAAATGACCACATAGATTATTTATCAAATAGATATTCAGGTAAACCTTATGGTAGAACAGAAGATGTTACTTGGGAGCAAGCAGGATTCAAATCCAGAGAAATATGGGAAATTGATGTTGGTAAGGTTATATCAATGGTCAGTAGAGCTCAGACCAAATCAGAACCTGAATGAAATTTCAAAAAAGGACTTTCTTCAAATAATTTTGCCTGAGTGTCGTTAAGATTTTTCTTTATTAACTCTTCAGCATCGAAAGTTAAATTACCACCTCTAGATTCAAGGTGTCCTGTTTTTCTAAATATTTTGTCTGGAATTTTCTTTAATAGTCTTTTAAAAACTTCTTCAGATACTCTTAAATATTTTGCAAGAGTTAACTCTACTTTAATTGATTCGGGAATGACATTACAAGCAAAAACATATAGGGATGCAAACATAGACCAATCAAGATCACTCGGTCTTCTTGATTTTTCATATACAGAAAAATCATATTCTAAAAACGAATCGAATGGTGAATAATTAAACGTTGCTTTATCACTCAACTGCTTAAATAAAAATCTATCGAGAAGTTTAAGATCTAGATTATTTAGGTTTTGCTCTAATCCAACTTTTGACAGGGAGAGCTCATCTTCAAGATGTTTAATAGATAAATTATTTATAACTATTTTTCCAAAATAGTTAGCTATTTTAATTTCTACATTTACATTTTTAGGTATAAATATCAAACCATCATTGTCCTCAAAATCTATTGAGATACTTAGTTCTTCTTCTAAATCAAAAGTTTGTTTATCAATTTTCATATAATAAATATGTATTGGCTAATAACTATTGTAAAGGCATAATAGTGATATGGGGGTGAACTGGCTTCGACTTTGAAGCGAGCCTCTCAGTAGCGAGCTGAGGGTCCTAGGGCCTCATTAAAAACGTAGGAAAAAAAAGATAACTGCCAAACCTAAATTGGCCGTAGCAGCTTAATTGTTGCTCGTCGACTATCGGGGCTCCCACCTCGGGTAGTATCGGCGTCGAAATGTGGGATGCTAAGTTAGATTACCGGCTAACTTTTAAGATTTAAGGTAGAAACTATTGAGAATTTGTTTCTGGTGACTCTCTCAATAGTATTTCACCAGATGCGCTCGGAGAAGCTGTTGGGTAGCTTAAAAGGACCGGGGTTCGACTCCCCGCACCTCCACCAAAATGAATTTAAATAACACATATGACTATGCAGTGATTGGAGCTGGAATCGTTGGTTTGTCTACAGCTCTTCACTTACAAAAACAAAATCTAAGTGTTGTTGTTCTTGAAAAAGAAAAAGAACCAGGACTTCATCAATCTGGACGTAATTCAGGAGTCATTCATTCAGGAATCTACTATAAGCCAAATTCAAGTAAGTCTGAACTTTCTATAAAAGGAAGAAATTTACTCGTTGAATATTTACAAAAGAAAAATATTAACTTTCGGCAAGAAGGAAAGATAGTAGTTGATAATGATCTTAATAAATTAGAGAGTTTATTAGAAAGAAGTATTGATCTAGAGATGGAAGGAGTAAAAATTGTTCAAAATGATGAACTTCTTTCTATTGAACCAAATTCAGTAATGTTAAATGGACTTTTTGTTCCTCAGGCAGGAGTTGTCGACTATAAAGAAGTTGTTCAGGCATATGCAAATGATTTTATAGAGATGGGCGGAGAAATAAAATATATTGAGGAAATAAAAGAGATTGAAAATAAAAATGGTTTGAAATCTATTTCGGGAAATAAATATACATACAACTGTGAATTTTTAATTAATTGTGCAGGCCTTTTCTCAGATGAAATTGCAAAATTAGACAATATGTCTCCAAATGTAAAAATAATTCCTTTTAGGGGAGAGTATTACAAAATAAGTAACACAAAAAATAAAATTCTAAACAATATGATTTATCCATTGGCTGATCCTGATCTTCCATTCCTAGGTATACATTTAACAAAAACTGCAAATGGTGACATTGAGGCTGGACCAAATGCAGTACTGGCTTTTTCAAAAGAAGGATATAAATGGACAGATATTAATTTTGTAGATTTAACAAAAGTTTTGACTTTCCCCGGAATGCTCAAACTAGGGAAAAAATATTTCAGGACAGGAATTTCTGAAATGTATAGATCATTAAATAAAAAAATTTTTGTAAAAGAGATTCAAAAATTAATTAATGGAGTAAATCTAAAAGATATCAAACAAATACCATCTGGTGTAAGAGCACAAGCTGTTGATAAAGATGGGAATTTAGTCGATGACTTTCTTTTTGAAGAGGGAGAAAATTCTTTACATGTCCTTAATTCACCAAGTCCTGCAGCAACTGCTTCTTTAGCTATTGGAGAATCAATAGTTTCAAAAATAACAAATTAATTTATCTTTTTATCTTTCCTGTTTGAACATCCCATAATTTTGCGTATACACCCTGATTGTTCAGTAGTTCATCATGAGTACCATACTCGACTATCTCACCAGACTCTAATACATAAATTAAGTCAGCATTTCTTATAGTAGAAAGTCTATGGGCTATAGCAATTACCGTTCTTCCTTCTTTTAATGTCTCAAGAGACTCCTGAATTGCAGCTTCAGTTTCATTATCAACGGCTGAAGTTGCTTCATCAAGGATTAAAATCTCAGGATTTTTCAATATTGCTCTAGCAATAGATATTCTTTGTCTTTGTCCGCCCGAAAGTTTCTGCCCTCGCTCACCAACAATAGTATTTTCTTGATTAGGAAGTTCACTTATAAATTTATCAGATTCAGATAAACGGGCAGCATTCCATACNTCTTCTGTTGACGCATCTATATTTCCATAAGCTATATTTTCAAAAACAGTTCCCTCAAACAAAAATACATCTTGGCTTACAAGTCCTATTTTGCTTCGAAGACTATCAATTACTAAAGATTCAATTTCATTGTTATCAAAAAATATTTTTCCAGAATTTTTTTCATAAAATCTGAGAATTAATTTTATTAGTGTTGATTTACCAGATCCTGTACTCCCAACGATTGCCGTTGTTTTTCCTTTCATAATTTCGATGTTTACATCTTTCAATACGGGAAAGTCAGAGACGTATTCAAAATTAAGATTTTCAAATCTAATACTTTCTTTAAGTTCCTCCATAAAGGTATTTCCATCGTTGATTAGTGGTTTAGTTTCTTTCAAATTGATAATTCTTCTAAAAGATGCCATTGCTTTTTGATAAACATCAAAAATCATTCCTAATTCGGTCAAAGGCCATAAAAGTCTTTGAGTAATAAATAACATGACAGAGTACATAGCAACTTTNATTTGCCCGTCTANAGCAAGAAATCCACCGATGAGNAGTGTNGCAGTAAAGCCAAATAATATNGCAATTCTTATNATNGGTATGAANGCGGCAGATAGTTTTATTGCTTCATAATTTGCAGTTTTTACCTCNTTCGATGCNTCNTNAATTCTTTTATACTCTCTGTCTTTTCTATTAAAACTCTTTACTGTTAGTACTCCTGTTATTGAATTAGAAAGATGAGCATTCAGGGATTCAACATTATTTCGTATTTTTGAATATCTTTCGGCAATTCTTTGTGTAAATTTATAAGATCCAAAAATGATTACTGGAATTGGAATAAATGCAAAAACTGCAACTAAAGGTGATATATAAATAAAGGTTCCACCGATGACTATAACGGTTGTTGCTGTCTGAATTAAACGATTAGCTGCTTCATTTAAAAACTGTTCCATTTGATTTACATCGTCATTCAATATTGCCATTAGGCGTCCAGAAGATTTATTCTCAAAAAAAGATAAATCTAAATCCAGTGTTTTTTCAAAAGTTTCAGTACGTAAGGAATGTTGTAGATCTTGTGCAATATTTCTCCAAGTAACTGCTGCGACATAATCAAAAATTGATTCTAAACCCCAAATTACAAAAGTAATAAATGCAAGAATAATTAATTGTTGTCGTCTGTCTTCAAACCCAAATGAACCAATGAAAGAATCAGATCCCTCCACAACAATATCAATTGCTATACCAATCAAGACCGGAGGAGCGAGATCGAACAATTTATTTAAAATTGAATAGAGGATTCCTCTTTTAACTTTTGTTTGATTTTGTTGAGCGTATTTATATAAATCTTTAAGATTATTTTGTTTCATTGGTTGTTACTTTACTTAGTTTGTAAATTATTTATACCATCTCTTATTTCTTTAAGAAGGGTTACTTCTTTTGACTCTGTAGCAACAACTTCTTCATTATCTTCATCATCAACCATATCTTCAAAATGATTGTAAGCCTTTATGACTAGAAACATCACAAATGCAATGATTAAATAATTGATTATCTCTCCAAGAAATGCTCCAAAACTACCTGATTGCAATCCAGAGTTAGGATCTACATCACCAAAAAGTCCAAGATTGTCTAGGTTTGGAAGATTAATAATTAATCCAATTAATGGCTCTATTAACCTTTTAGTAAATACATCTACTAATGATTTGAATGATGCACCCATAACAAATGCAAC
>FUFK010046638.1_pt1 | contig 19717 bp, 20 predicted proteins | sample 1021851 | NCBI WGS metagenome assembly FUFK01 (sample SAMEA51879418, study PRJEB19060) | metagenome
AGAAATAAGAGTCCCAGTAATTGCTGCGGTTCATGGAGGGGTTATAGGTGGGGCCTTAGACCTCATAACTGCATGTGATATGCGTTTTGCCTCAAATGATGCTTTCTTTTGTATCCAAGAAATCAATATTGGTATGGCTGCTGATGTTGGTACCCTTCAAAGGCTACCAAAAATTATTCCTGATTCAAAGATGAGGGAGATGGCTTATACCGGAAGAAGAATGCTTGCCGATGAAGCAAAAGATTCTGGGCTGGTAGGAGAAATTTATGAAACACAAGATGAAATGCTTGATGCAGTTCATAAACTAGCAACTGAAATAGCCTCTAAATCGCCGGTAGCAATTTATGGCCTCAAGGCAGTAATGAATTACTCAAGAGATCATAATGTGAGTGATAGCTTGGATTTTAATGCTCTTTGGAGCGGTGCAATGCTTAGTCAAGCAGATATGACTGAAGCTATGACTGCTCAAATGGAAAAAAGGGATGCAAGCTTCGACAAAATGGTCGATGTTAAAAAGTTCAACGAATCAAAAAGTTAAGACTTTCTAAGAAATACTGGGCTTTCAGCAGTTGAATCAGCTTTAGAATATTTATATCCATCAAGATCAAAATTAACTAATTCGTCAGTTTTCTTGATCCTGTTTTGAATAATAAACCTAGCCATCAAACCTCTAGCTTTTTTGGCATAAAAACTAATTATTTTGTAGTTCCCATTTTTATAGTCTTTAAATACTGGAGAAACCACATTAGCTTCGTCACTTATGTTACCTAGAACCTTATAGTATTCATTAGAAGCTAAGTTCACGATTGTATCTGAATCTTTGAGTAGATCTTTTTTAACGGATTCACCCCAAAACTCATATAGGTTCTTCCAACCGTTAATTTGTAATTTTGTTCCCATCTCTAATCGATATGGGTTCATAACATCAAGGGGCTTAAGTGCGCCATATAATCCTGACAATATTCTCAAGTGCTTTTGTGCAAAATTAAGATCNCCTTTTTTAAAGTCNTCAGCTTGTAGCCCTTGGTANACGTCACCTTTAAAAACNAGTAAAGCAGGCTTTGAATTATNTGAAATCTTTTTTTCAGCTTTCCAAGACTGGTATCTATCAAAATTTAATGATGCNAACTTGTCACTNAGGCCCATTAGCGANGCNATTTCACTTGGNTCCTTTTGCTTTAGTTCTTTAACGAGCTCNCCGGACTTTTTTAGAAAGCTCGGCACAGAGTGTGTATCATTATAATTAGCACTATAATCNAGTGTNTTTGCTGGAGATAAAACTGTAATCATTAGCTTATTTTAAAAATTAATATTTTATGAATCAATCTATAGGCAAATTTTTTTCGTACTTTTTACCAATAATTGTGATTCTAGTTATATATATTGTTATCAGTAGATATCTATTTGGGGTTGGTAGAGCAGATTTACAAGAGTTGGCACTGTATTTGCATGCGCTAGTTTTCTTGGGTTGTGCTGGTTGGGCTCTTGCTGAGGAAGAGCATGTTAGAGTGGATATTCTNTATAAAGACAAATCAGAATCATATAAAAAACTTATAAATACCTTGGGTTTAGTTTTTTTCGTCTTGCCAGTAGTTTTTATAATAAGTTTTTACTCCATAGATTTTATTAAATTATCTTGGCTGTTGAAGGAATCATCAACTGAGCCAGGTGGTTTAAAAACTGTTTATCTTCATAAGACAATTATCTTACTTTTTCCACTTGTGCTTTTTTTAGCAGCCATTAAACAGTTAAAAGAGCTATGGAAATAATACCGCTTTTATTAATAATCCTTGTTTGTAGTTCACTGCTGGCTGGTTATCCAGTTGCCTTTACGTTAGCTGGTGTATCAATAATATTTGCTCTGATATGTTCATTATTTGGCATCTTTGATTTAAATCTTTTTAAAAATTTGCCGATAAGAATATTTGGGATTATGAATAATCAAACCCTTCTTGCTGTGCCTTTATTTGTTTTTATGGGGGTAGTGTTAGAAAGATCGGGAATTGCAGCAAAGATGTTGCAGGATATGGCCAAAGCCTTTGCTGGCATAAAGGGCGGTCTTGGTATTTCCATTGTTATCGTGGGTGCATTATTGGCCGCAAGTACAGGTATCGTCGGGGCAACAGTTGTGACTATGGGGTTAATGTCACTTCCGGCTCTTCTTAAGGAGGGATATGATAAAAAATTCTCTTCTGGTCTAGTTGCAGCAACTGGTACTTTAGGTCAGATTATTCCTCCGTCAATTGCGTTAGTTCTTCTTGGTGATGTTATGTCCAATGCATATCAGCGAGCTCAAAATGATATGGGTATCTTTTCAGTAAAAACAGTTTCTGTAGGCGATTTGTTTATAGGAGCGCTTCTACCAGGACTAATTATTTGTATACTTTTTTTGGTCTATACAATCTTTTGGAACAGAAATTTAACCATTAGTAGTGAAAAGGAAAGCAAAGTTAGTTTTCTATCTTTATTAAATACTCTTTTGCCACCGATCTTACTTATCTTTATGGTCTTAGGGTCTATTATTTTTGGGATTGCTACTCCAACAGAAGCAGCTGGNGTTGGAGCAATTGGTTCAATACTTATATGTTTGTACTTTAAAAAGTTCAACATAGAGCTTTTAAAAGAGGCGAGTAGAAGAACGGCTTTGGTTACCACCATGGTCTTTACTATCTTAATTGGTGCGTCCATATTTTCTCTAATCTTTAGAGGGGTCGGCGGTGATGAATTAATTAGTTTAGTTTTTGAGATGTTGCCGGGTGGAAAATATTCAGCATTGTTTTTCGTAATGCTGATGATATTTTTGCTGGGTTTTATATTAGATTTTATNGAGATTTGTTATGTATTTGTTCCNCTAATTGCGCCACCATTACTTNTGATGGGTTTTGATCCTGTTTGGCTTGGGATAATGCTNGCAATTAATCTTCAAACTTCTTTTTTAACNCCTCCCTTTGGNTTTTCTCTCTTTTACCTGAGAGGAGTTGCAGATAAATCAATAAGAACAATAGAAATATATAAAGGGGTAATACCTTTTATAGCGATTCAGTTATTAGTCTTGTTAATGGTTATACTTTTTCCAAGCNTAGTCTTATGAGAATCCTANTTTTTANCATTTTTTTTATTGTTTCATGTTCTCAAGANNAAATAGTCANTGATAAAACCTTTACGATATTTGAAGATCAAAAAATCTTGTTCGATGCAGGNCTTATANATAATGATACGGAAATCATTAGAACGCTTGGATCAGGAAGAGTAGTCCTTAAGAAGATTGAATTGCCTGAGACTGATAATTTTCATCGTGCTAAAGCCATTATCACATTAAAATCTACAGGAGATCCTTGGGATAAGTCTGGGTCGTTCTTTTTATTNCCCAAAGCTGATTTTGATAACCTAAAAGAAGTAACTTCATTGGAATTATTAAGATTTATAACTCCTTTTGGTGTTGGTCACTTTAATAATAAAGAAAATATACAAAAGCTAAAACCTTCTTATATACCAAGGTGGGAGGATGACATAACTTGGGAAGAGGATATATCTCATCTACTGCCAGTTTTGAGAGATGAGGTTTGGGTTGGTCTTTACATTGATACTTGGTCAAATGAGGGTTGGAGTGTTGATGTAGGTTTTAAGTTTGATGAATATTACACAAAAACAAAGAAACCATTAAAGACTATATTTCCTTTGCTAAATACAACTCCAATGTTTCCGGGGCANAGTGGTTACGATAAATTTGCTAGCGAGCCCATAACAAAAACATTCAAGTTAGCTAAAGATCATGAAAACGTAAGATTATATTATTTAACAACAGGCCATGGCGGTCATAGTGGCGGTGATGAGTTTGTAAAAAGGCTTAATGTGATAAGTCTTAATGACAAAGTTATAAAAGAGTTTATCCCTTGGCGAGATGACTGCGCTTCCTTTAGAAGATTTAATCCTAGCTCAGGCGTTTGGATGACAGAAGCTGAGTGGAAAGGTGAGATAATTGAAGAAAGAATTGCATCCTCAGACTATTCGAGATCTGGGTGGTGCCCTGGCAGCAAAGTAACTCCTGAAATAATTGAATTAGGTAAGTTAGAAAAGGGNGANCACTCNATTACAATNTCTATTCCTGANGCTCAANTAACAACAGAGGANTTTTTCAATTTTTGGAATATATCTGCTTATATAATTTACTGAATTAATTATTAAGCTGTTTTTGTTTTAAGCTCAATTCCAGCATTATTTTTTTGCAAAGCTTGTTCGGCTCTATAGCTTGATCTAACCATTGGACCTGAAACAACTTCCAAGAAGCCTTTGCTAAGTCCAATCTCTCTATATTTTTCAAATTCTTCAGGGGTAACCCATCTCTCTACTGGTAAGTGATTAAGAGTTGGCCGCAGATATTGTCCAAGAGTTAAGATATCAACTTTATGATCAATAAGGTCATCCATTGCTTGTTCAATCTCCTCATCTGTTTCGCCAAGGCCCAGTATTAAACTTGTTTTTGTTAATACTTCCTTATTTATTTCTTTTGATTCATATAAAACATCCAGTGTTTGTTGATATCCTGCTCTAGGATCTCTTACTGGATGAGTTAATCTTTTCACTGTCTCAAGATTTTGGGCAAAAACTTCGATGCCTGAATTCACAATAGTATCTATTGAGGATTTAATTCCTTTAAAGTCTGGGGTAAGTGCCTCTACAGCAGTGTTGGGATTAAGATCTTTTATAGCCTGAACTGTCTGTGCATAATGTTCAGCACCTCCATCTTCAAGATCATCTCTATTAACTGAAGTTAGAACAACATATTTAAGNCCCATAGTTCTGACAGCTTTAGCTGTTTTCAAAGGCTCTTCTTGATCTAACCAGCCTTTTGGATTTCCTGTATCTACCGAGCAAAATTTACAAGCCCTGGTGCAAACTGAACCCATCAACATAAAAGTTGCTGTTCCGCTTGACCAACACTCCGAAATGTTTGGGCACATTGCCTCTTCACAGACTGTATTAAGTTTTTTGGAGGCAACTTGATCTTTGACCAGCTTATATTTGGGATCAAAACTAGCTTTTACTCTAATCCAGCTTGGCTTCTTTTCAGCAGGAATCGATGCAAACTTATTTGCCTTTTGACCATTTTTAACAGCCTTAATGCCGTCTCTATTTACAATCTTTACTGTAGGTATTATTTCCATCAATTAAAAAATCTGTTGAATGTTTATTTCTACTACTGATTTTACTTTCTCTAGGGTGATGTTGCTATATATATCTTTAATTTGGGTAACTTGAAGTCCTTCGTAACCACAGGGATTAATATTTTTAAAAGGATCTAAATCCATATCAACATTGATGCTTATGCCGTGATAGGAATAACCTTTTGAAAAACGGAGTCCAATTGAGGCTATCTTCTTTGAATCTACATAGACTCCAGGTGAGCCTTCTATAGTATTACTTTGAATCTGAAAATCTAAAAGCGTCTTCTGCACTAAGTCCTCTAATTGTTTTACAAACTTCTTTGGTCCAAGATTCCTTTTTTTTATGTTTAATAAGAAATATATAACGAGCTGACCTGGTCCGTGATAGGTAACCTCTCCTCCTCTGTCTGCTTGGAATATATCAATATCTGTTCTTTTTAAAATATGTTTTTGATCTGCAGCGGTTCCAAGCGTGAAGACTGGATCATGCTCAAGCATCCAAATAGATTCATCTTCACCTTTTGCTACAAAATCTTTCATTGCAGAAAAGGTTTCTTGATATTGCTTTTTGCCTAAATCTTTAATCACTACTTGATCTAGCTTCAACAAAGGCATCTTCTGCAATTGAATGATAGTCTGAGACCTCATCTAAAAAATCTTGAAAAGAAGTATGAACCTTTCTTATCGTCTCGTCGTTAAGACTTTCCGCAATAATTTCATCAGAGATTTTTTTAAATTCCATAATTACTTCTTCCGGAAGTTTTCTTAACTCAACTCCATGAGTCTCAATAAGTTCTTTAAGAGCCTTATTGTTTGAGGCCGTATATTCGTCTAATAAATCTTGATTAACCGCTTTAGCTGCAGTTTCAATAATTGCTTGTAAGTCAGGTGGGAGTGAATTCCAAGCATCATCATTTACTAATAATTCAAGCATAGATCCAGGTTCATGCCACCCAGGATAATAATAATATTTTGCCACTTGTTGAAAACCAAAGGCTAAATCATTGTATGGGCCAACCCACTCAACTGCATCTATAGTTCCAGTCTGCATAGCTGTATATAATTCACCGCCAGGGATATTTACTGGATTACCGCCGGCTCTTTTAAAAACCTCTCCTCCAACTCCAGGAATCCTCATTTTTAAACCCTTCAAATCATCTAATGAGTTAATTTCCTTATTGAACCAGCCAAACATCTGTGTTCCAGTATTGCCACAAGGTATCGGATAAATATTAAAGGGTTCATATAGCTCCCTCCATATTTCTAATCCGCCACCTCTGTTTACCCAAGCATTCATTTCTTTGGCATTCAGTCCAAACGGAACCCCTGCAAAGAATTGTGCTGCAGGAATTTTGCCTTTCCAATAATAAGCGCCGCTATGCCCCATTTGAACTGATCCTGAGGATACAGCATCAAAAACCCCCATTGCTGGAACAATTTCGCCAGCTCCATAGACTGTTATATTCATTCTGCCATCACTCATTTCTTTAACAAGCTTTGCTAGCCTTTCTGGAGCCATACCTAAACCCGGATAATTTTTGGGCCATGTCGTTACAAGAGACCAATTGTAGATTTTTTGCTTATCTATTTTTTGTTCAGTGTTAGAAGAATCTGAGCAGCTTATTGCAAACAATAAAGCAAAGAATACAAAATTACTCTTAATTATATTTTTTCTAATTTTGCGAACGCTAAAACTAACCATTTTGTTCCCTCTTGTTCAAAATTTATTTGAACTCGTGCTGACTCACCAGCTCCTTCATAATTAAGTACTATACCCTCTCCAAACGTTGGATGTGAAACTTTTTCACCCANAGAAATNCCAATNGAATCGGAAGAATCCTTTAANGATGGNCTCATNTGGCCTTTTCTTTTNTAAGGTATNGTTGTTTGTGCTCTNGGCCTTATTTCATCGATGAGCTCTGANGGTATTTCNTTTAANAATCTTGAGGGAGGGTTAAATATGTCAGTNCCGTGNANCCTNCTNGATTCAGCATAGGTTAGGTAAAGTTTTCTCATTGCTCTAGTTATTCCTACATAACAAAGGCGTCTTTCCTCCTCAAGTTGAGATGCGCTTTCCATTGATCTTCCATGCGGAAACAAGCTTTCCTCCATACCAGTTAAGAAAACTAACTTAAACTCTAATCCCTTTGCTGAGTGTAATGTCATAAGCTGGACAGCATCATCATGCTCATCTGCTTGTCTGTCTCCTGCATCTAAAGAAATAACGTCTAAAAAGTTTTCAACAATCTCTTTATTATCTTTATCTTCATTAAAAGATTGTTCAAAGTTTTTTGCTGCCGACACAAGCTCATCGAGGTTCTCTGTCCTTGTTTTACCTTTTTCTCCGGGTTCCTTTTTATGAAAATCATATAGACCTGACTTCACATTTATATGTTCAACTAATTCTGAAAGATTATGCGTTTGCAACATTTCAAAAGCATTTGCAATAAACTCTAAATATGTTCCAAGCCCTGAGGCTCCCTTCCCTTTTATTGCGCCTTCATCTATTAATTTAGCAGCAGCTTTGATGTAAGAAATTCCAGATTTTTTTGCTTCATCTCGCACTTTAGCTAAAGTCTTTTGGCCTACTCCTCTGGTAGGGTTCGAAATTGATCTTTCAAAAGCTGGATTATCGGAATTATTAAAGATTACCTTTAAATAACTAACTGCATTCTTAATCTCGAGCCTGTCATAAAATCGAAGTCCGCCATAAATTCTGTAAGGAATGCCTACTCTAAGTAAAGCCTCCTCTATGGCTCTGGATTGAGCATTAGACCTATAAAGCACAGCTGAATCTTGATAGAGTTCACCCTTTTCCATCCAATCCTTTACAACACCAGCTACAAATCTTGCTTCTTCTTGTTCATTGAATGCTTGATACAAAATTAGATTTTCTCCCTCAAGCTCCTCCGTCCAAAGATTCTTCCCGAGTCTATCAGCGTTGTTATCTATCAAAGCATTAGCAGCAGATAGGATTTTGCTTGTTGACCTATAGTTCTGCTCTAATTTAACAACACTTACCTTTTTAAACTCTTTTATATAAGCATCTACATTCTCAACTTTTGCTCCTCTCCATCCATATATAGATTGATCGTCATCTCCAACAGCTGTTGTAAGTGCATCCTTTGATGTTATTTCCTTCAGCCACTTGTATTGAATAGTATTGGTATCTTGAAACTCATCAATCAGAACTGATCTAAACCTTTTGTGAAAATAACTTTTAACGGAGGCAGTTTTTCTAATGAGCTCATAAGATTTTAGTATCAACTCCGCAAAATCTACCAAACTGTCATTTCTACAAAGCTCTTCGTATTCTGTATAGACTCCTTTAATTGTTTTTCTATAAAAATCTCCTCTATCTCTTATTGATTTGGCTCTTTTTCCAGAGTCCTTCCAACTATTTATTTGCCATTGAGTTTGACGATATGGAAACTTTGCTTCGTCAATGCCTTGTTCTTTGGATAGCCTTTTTATAATCCTTAACTGATCATCAGCATCAAGGATTGTAAAACCTGAAGATAGTTCAGCTTCTTTGTTAAACCTTCTTAAGATTCTATGAGANAGGCTATGAAAGGTCCCACACCAAATCTCAGGAGATGGGTGCTGAAGAAGATCTTCAATTCTTGATCTCATTTCATTGGCCGCNTTGTTCGTAAAAGTCACTGCCATAATTGAGCCAGGTGAAAAACTAAGCGCCTCCACTTGCCAAGCTACTTTATGAACAAGCACCCTAGTTTTTCCTGATCCAGCGCCTGCTAAAACCATAATATTTTGGCCTTCGGAGGTGACGGCATGCCGTTGTTGATCGTTTAGATTTTCAAGTATGTGGGATACGTCCATATGATTGTTTTAGTATATATTGAAACTAATCATGTGGGTGTTAATATAATTTTATGAACAAAGTTATTGAACATCTAGGCAGTAAGTACCCAATTATCCAAGCGCCAATGGGTTGGATTGCAAGAAGTAAACTTGCTTCTGCCGTCTCAAATGCGGGTGGGTTTGGGATAATAGAAACCTCATCTGGAGAGGTTGATGCTTGCAAAGAAGAAATCAAAAAAATGGCAGACTTAACTGACAAACCTTTTGGTGTAAATTTACCTTTATTATTCTTAAGTGATTCGACAATGGTAGATTTTATTGTTGAGCATGGTGTTAATTTTGTTACAACGTCTGCTGGAGATCCAGGAAAATACATAGATGTCCTAAAATCGGCAGATATTACCGTTTACCATGCAGTTCCAAGTTTGGCTGGGGCAAAGAAAGCCTTTGAAGCTGGTGTTGATGGGTTGGTTGTAGAAGGAACCGAAGGTGGCGGTTTTAAGAGTCCTGAGGAGGTAGGTTTGTTTGTTTTAATTCAAGCAATTAAGAATGAAATTGACTTACCAATTGTAGCTGCTGGCGGAATTGTGGATGGAGTTGGGATGGCAGCTGCATTTGCTGCAGGCGCTGAAGGCATCCAAATGGGAACAAGATTTGTCTCAAGTAAGGAAAGCCCTGTTCATGATAATTTTAAAAATACAATTGTTGGGTCAGAAACAAATGGAACTTTAATTCTTAATAAAAAATCAAAGCCCTGCATACGAGCACTTAAAACAAACCTAACAAATGCAATTTATGAGAAAGGCGTTATGGAAATGTCCGAAATGATGGGCATTAAGAATTTATATTTTGATGGAGACATGGAAGCAGCTCCAGCACTTGCAGGACAATCAGTGGGTTTAATTGATAAAGTAAAGTCAGTTGAAGAAATAATTAATGAAACTATTGTTGAGTTCAATCAAACAGTTTCTAGGTTAAATGAGAGTAAATTTAATGAGTAATGAAATAAAAGATTTTTTTAAAACGTATTCAGACTTTGTCACTAAAGTAACTAGTGATCCTAGTCTTGATCTTGATGCATTAATGGAAAGATTAAAAGAGATTGATGCTTCCTCTGATATTAAATCGGCAAGATTNTTAACTGCTGCAATGGGCCTTGGCAGTGAGACTGGAGAATTTGTTGAGATTGTAAAGAAAATGTATCTTCAAGGTAAGCCTGCNTCAGAGGAAAANATCTTTCATATGAAAAGAGAGCTAGGCGACATAATGTGGTATTGGGCTACNGCATGTGCAGCTCTTGATTTAGATCCACATGAGGTAATTGCTGAAAATCAAAANAAGTTAGAGGCAAGNTATGGTGAACANTTCGAAGTNCAAAGAAGTGAGGTCAGAAAAGAAGGCGATCTTTAATGGTTGAAAATATAGTTGCTTATATTTANTCAATTACTGGCTTAATATTTTTTATTGCNTGGCAAATGAATTACAGCCTTACAAAATANTTNCTAAAAGAGAAAAATTTTACTAAGACATTNTACCTAGAGCTCTTTTTCTTAATCATTATTATGGTTTCTTATTATCTAAGTAGCTCAGCTTTCTTTATTTTGTTATTCGTAATCCATGCAGCTAATATCTTTACAATTATTTTCCTAAAAGATCAGATCTTAGATTCTTCAGAAATCTTTGATTCGCAGATTATGGAGATAACAACAGTTTCTTATTACATAGTTGTTGGATTTTTGCTCGTATTTTTTGCTTAACTATTCAATCGCTTGAGTAACTAAATCATAAAAAACTGAGGCATTAAAGGTGCTATTTACTGCAGCCCCTGATGCTCTTGGCAAGGTTAAGATCCAGTTAGAAGAATCAAGGCTTGATGGTATTAATTTCATTTTTCTTTCGTTTGAAAGATTTAAGATAGGCGCGTAAAGACTATTTCTAACTACAACTATGTTCCTATTAAAATCAATCATAATATACTGTCCATCAAAGCCAATTGTAGAGTGAATAAAGATATTATCGGGACAATTTCCATTTACATCAGGAGATTTTGCGCAAATTTTCCAAAATTGTAATCCATAGTATTCTAACTCTCTAATCTTATTTACATAGGAGTTATAACTCAAAGTTCCGTCCTCCCAAATACCTCCTAATAAAAGCATGTAACCAAATTTTGCATAATCCCTTGCGTTAGAGTCTAAACAGCAATATGCGAGTAGATTTCCATTTGATTGACCGGAGGTAACAAAATCTTTCCACCAAAGAGCATCTATATTTATTTTTGAAAAAAGCTGATAATCAGCAAATGTTTGAACATCTTGACCGGTGGCACGAAATATAATTTCTCCTAAAATCATGGTGTCACAATTTGAATATTTAAAGTCTCCCCTAATATAAATCTCTGTTGTTGAGTACCAAGGCTGAATGACTCCGCTCTCAGCGAGATTTCTATTAATGCAACCTGAAAGCTGATCATCTGAATAAACGATATCACCTCCAGATCCAGAGTCTAATTGATTTTGGCATACCCTAAGATTTTGATTAGCAAAGTCAAAACACATAGGCTCGAGTCCAGACCTCATATCAAGAATGTTTTTAATTGTGATTTCAGATCTTTCATCATTTGCCCACTCTGAAATATACATAGATGCGGAATCGTTTATAGATGAAATTAGTCCTTGTGACTCAGCAATACCAACAAGAAAGCTTGTAAACGACTTAGCGCTCGACCAGGAAGAAGAAAGGCTTTGTTGATCTCTGTCACCAAAAAGAAATTGTAGCGTTGCAGCATCGAGGGTTGTAGAGCTTGCTATTGAATTGATCTCTCCTTCTAAAATACCTCTATATCTTTCATGAACCAGTTTGCCATCCTTGATTACGATAGCTGATTGAGTAAAAGTCCCATCGGCAAAAGCGTAATTAAAAGCGGTGTTTAATTTTACTTCATTCATGTTCACAGAACTTGGGGAGGCAACTTCCCAAATAAGTGGATGCTCAGGAAAAACAGCAGGTTCAACAATTTCTGAGCTAGACGAGTTTGATCCTCCACTACATGAATAAAAAAATAATAGGGAAAGAGTAAAAAAATTGAGTCTAGTTGTAGTCTTTCTCATCCAGTCGCTTTAGTAANCTCGAAGTATCNAGNTTGCCTGCTCCCATATCTTGAAGTTCTTTATAATATGATTTTATCATTTCAGTAACAGATATGTTTGCGCCAATTTTTTTTGAAAACTTTGANACTATTTCTAAGTCCTTAACCATTAAATCGACNGCAAAACCAAAATTATATTGATCATCAATCATCGAATCCCATCTATTTTCCATTTGCCAAGACTGCGCTGCTCCTTTTGAAATAACATCTAAAACATCTTTTGATGAGATGCCAGACTTTTTCGAAAAGCTAGCTGCTTCAGCAAGCGCTTGAAGTAGGCCGGCAATACAGATCTGATTAATCATTTTTGTCAATTGTCCATTTCCTGATATGCCCATATATTTATGGAAAGCTGAATAACAATCAAGAATTGGAGATATTTGTTTATAAGCTAAGTCATCTCCTCCTATCATCACTGAAAGCGTGCCATTTTGTGCTCCAGCCTCACCTCCTGAGACAGGGGCATCTAAAAAAATAGAATCTTTTTTTAAAAGCTCTTTACTTATTAGGGTCGCCGTATCAACGGAGGTTGTTGAATGATCAACTACTATAGTTCCCTCATTTAAGTATTCCAAGATCCCATCACTTCCTAAAATAACTTCTTCAATATCTCTATCTTCACTGAGGCATAGAAAGATTACCTGAGACTTTAAAGCAAGCTCTTTTACAGATTCACATATCTCACCTTCAAATTCTGAGGTCCATTTTTGTGATTTGTTTGATGTTCTATTAAATACTAGAGTTCTGTAAGACTTTGATATGTGGCCTGCAATTGGAAATCCCATGGTNCCAAGACCTATAAACCCAACTTTTAGCATCTGGTTATCTTTCTTTAAGTCCGTTTTCTTTGAGTGTTTCCATTATTTTATCAAANTGATCCTGACCAAAAAAATGCTTGTCTCCAATNACTGTTAGTGGGACGCCNTGATGNCCTGCATTNANTTGATCGACTTGNTTTTGTTTGATTTGTNCNATGATTTCNTCTTNATGNACGTTAACACTCTCCCTTAATTGANTAAGATCTAATCCANCTTTTTTGGCNGCTTCTGATAAATTTTCNTNGGTATTCCANTTCTCAACNCCTCCAAAGATTAAGCTTGAAACCTCAAAAGCNAACTCCATGCCAACACCTTTCATTTGTGCCATNTGTCCTAAATGACAAATATCAAATATGTAAGGCTGATGGCTTGATATNTTCCCAGTCATAATATTTTGCCTAATAGGATCTGGTTTAAGTTTAGATGTAAAAGGAATCCCAAGCTTCTTAGCTTGTAGTCTCATATCTATCATTTTGAAAAAGAAAAATGTAAAAAAATTCTTGCCTTCAAACCACTCAGGCATTCTGATAGCTATTGGATAAACAACCTTAAAGTTTATTTCAATATCATACTTCTCTTTGAGCTTTAGCATTCTAGGAAGTATCAAATATGAATATGGGCTTCTATATGAAAAATATAGATCTATTTTCATGAGATTTTTGCTTTATTATTAAACTCTGAAGTAGCCTCGTTAAACTCAGCTCTAATCCTTTCGACTAAAGATTCAACAGTTGGAGCATCCTCTATAAGACCAATTCCTTGACCTGATCCCCAGATATCTTTCCATGCCTTTGAATCTGTATTTCCACCAGAACCGAAGTTCATTGCGGATTTGTCTGCAGTTGGAAGATTGTCAGGATCAAGACCAGCATTTTGAATAGAGGGTTTAAGATAATTTCCTAAAACACCAGTAAATAAATTTGAGTACACAATATCGTTAGCGGAGCTTTCAATTAGCATCTGTTTATATTCTGGCTCAGCATTCGCTTCATGTGTTGCAATAAACCTTGTTCCTAAATAAGCAAAATCAGCTCCAAGAGCGAGTGCAGATGCAACAGAATAACCATCTCCGATAGAACCTGACAAAATAATAGTTCCATCAAACCAAGATTTTACCTCTCGTAAAAGAGCAAAAGGAGATAATGCTCCAGCATGACCTCCTGCTCCAGCGCAAACTAAAATTAGACCATCAACACCCATATCAGCAGCTTTTTTTGCATGCCTTACATTGATGACATCGTGGAAAACTAAACCTCCATAGCTATGAGCTGCTTCAACAACTTCTGCAGGCGGTCTCAATGAAGTAATAATTATTGGCACCTCATGTTTAACACAAATTTCCATATCGCCTTGCAATCTATCATTTGATCCATGGCATATTTGATTAACTGCAAAAGGTGCAACCTTCTTATCTGGGTTTTGATCTTGATATTCTTTTAATTCTGTTTTGATTCTTATAATCCATTCTTCTAGCACGTGTTGTGGTCGTGCATTAAGTGCTGGAAAAGATCCAATTATTCCAGCTTTACATTGTGCTATTACTAAATCAGGAACAGAAATAAGAAATAATGGTGCTCCTATAACTGGTATAGAGATATTATCTTTTATTGANTNTGGTATAGGCATATAAGCTCCTAAGTAATAGAATTAAAAAACTTAATATACCAGTAAATGAATAACCGTTTTAATCTATTTTTAATTTTTTTTTCTATTCTCCTTTCTTCTTGCTCGCAGGAAAAAGAAAATCCGGCTTGCTTAGAATATGAAAGCCAAGAGGAGGAATTTGCTAATGTTCAAATTGTTGGAGAAAAAGATATTAATTTAGATTTTTCTTCGTTCATAGCTACCTATCAAACTAGAGGAGAGTTTAGTGGTCCTTTAGGAGATNTTGCTGAACACGAGGGCTTGGATTTATTCAATATTGATAAAGATTTATCTGATATACCGATACACACAATAGCTGAGGGAGTTGTTGTTTATGCCAGGACTGGATGTCCATCGAGTACACAGTTTTCAGATAATACAATTTTGCGGGAGTGTGGTGCAGGCTGGGGCAATCACTTAGTAATTGATCATGGAAATAATATTTACTCAAGATATGGTCATATGAGGTTTGATGGAGTTTATAAAAGAGTTGGGAATAGAGTTAATAAAGATGAAATCGTTGGACTTATGGGCAACTCTGGAAGAAGTGAGGGAAGACATCTCCATCTGGAAATAGGATATTATTCAGGTGATTTTGATAGCTGTGGGCCCTCTAAGTCTTTCGACTTTGTTGTTAATCCAGCTGCTTATGGTTTTTAGTTGTTGCTTGCGTAATCTAGAGCTAAATAAACCATTGCTTTAACTCCTTCATCTAAAGCTCGATCATCTATTTTAAAGAATGGAGTGTGATTTCCAGGAGCTACATCAACACCTGGCTCGTTTACACCTAACCAAAAGTACATACCTGGTATTTGTTGAGAAAAGAAAGAAAAATCCTCAGCACCTGTAGTNGGTTTATCAAGAATAAAAAATTTNCCATCAGCAGCTTCTGACANTGTCTGCGNATATTTATTTGTTAATTCTACNTTGTTAAAAGTAACTGGATAAAAACCNCCGACATCAAACTCAACATCAACCTTTGTTCCAGTTCCTTCTGCNACTCCTCGAGCTATCTGTCTAATCTCATCATAAATCTCAGCACGCANGTCTGGATCAAATGTTCTGATAGTCCCTGTAATTTGTGATTTATCAGGAATAATATTGTTCCTAGTTCCAGCTTGAACCATTCCTACTGAAATTACTGCAGGATTATTAATNATATTTATTCTTCTACTTACAACTGTATTTAATGACTCAATTAATTGTGCTGTAGCCATAATTGGATCGATGCTATCCCATGGTCTNGATCCATGNGCTTGAACGCCATTAACGGTTATTCTGTAAGANGATGCAGCNGCCATTGCTGGTCCAGGCAGGACACCAAGATGACCATGTCGTGAATTAGTNACGTGAAGTCCNAATATTACTTCAGGGTTATATCTATCAAATATTCCTTCAGCAAGCATAAGTTCAGCTCCACCGCCCTCNCCCTCAGGGGCACCCTCTTCAGCTGGCTGAAATATAAGCATNATATTTCCTTTTAGATTCTTTTTATTTTTAGCAAGAAATTCAGCAGCTCCCATCAAAATAGCAACATGGGCATCATGACCGCATGCATGCATAACTCCGACATCTTGACCTAAATATGTTGTTCTTTGCTTTGAAGCGAATGGCAATCCTGTTTGTTCAGTAACTGGGAGTGCATCCATGTCTGCTCTTAGGGCAATTGTTGGCCCAGGTTTACCGCCTCTTATTAGTCCTACGACTCCTGTGTAAGCAATTCCAGTTTCTACCTCTACTCCAAGCGATTCTAAATGCTCAGCAACTTTCTTTGATGTTCTAAACTCTCTATTACCTAGCTCAGGAAACTCATGAATGTCGTGGCGCCATTCAATAACTTTTTCCATTAAGGGATCTAGGTCAGCTTGAAGTTTTTCTTTTAGGTCTTCAGCAGCTAAAAATCCTGGTATAAGAATTATTGATATAAATAAATATTTATTTATTTGCATGCTTAAAAGTTTACAAAAAAGGTTTTCAATTGTCATTTTTATGACGACTTGGTATTGAAGTTACTAATCTAGATTAATGTTATCTGCTACCCAACTAATTGACCAAAGATGTCCTAATCTTTTTCCTCTATATTGACTTGGAAGCCTAACAACACTGGATTCTTTGAAATCTATTAACTGAGGGTCATAATCAAAGCTATTAAAAGCATAATCTAGTTTTTTAACCGTTCTCCATTGGTAGTAGGAAACATTATTATTTTTTGATGTTGGATGTTTATAACCGCAGTATTTTTTTAAATCACTACTGCCTAAAGGTGCAGCTATAACATGAATCTCTGTTTCTATAGCCTCTATCTCATTTAGTAATAATGAAGAAAGTATGCCTCCATAACTATGTCCCAAAATTGTAATCTTTTTGATATCTTTCATTGCTGATATTTCTTTCATAAGGATTGGAATNGTNTTTTGTGGACANTTTGTTGTATCCCATCGAAAAAAATAAGTCTTTGTAACTTCATTATCTATAGTCTGAAGTGGGTAGATCCATTCAAATCCTCTGCTATCCCGCCCATGGATGCTAATCAGAATTTCTTTGCCTATTGAGTTAGCTTCAAGATCATGAAGACCAAAATCGAGATCCATAAGCTTCTGACCAGATTTAAGATATTCCTTATTAGGGTCTAGCTCATAAAGATTTAAAGAAAGTAATTCTAATGGAATTATTAAAAGGGCAAATAAAAGATAAAGCTTCATAATCTTTTATTCTTCAACAAAACCTTGCCATCTCTGCATATATTTTATAAAAGTTTCACTTAAGCCTTCTTGGGTCAGATGCTCTTTAGAAACGGGAAGCTCTATTGGTTCAAAGCTTTCATCTGCTATCACTCTCTTAGGAAAGTCATGATGAAGTATGCCAGCTCTTCCCACTGTTACGAAATCAACATCCTTTTCTAATATTTTCATTACACTTTCGCCTGATCTTATGTTGCCGGCTACTGTAAGCATTGTGTTGCCAAAATCCATGTCTGTAAAATGTTGTAATAAATTTTTTCCTTTATGTTCTTCTTCATTAGGATCTTTAAACGAATCCCAAAGTGACATATCTAAGAAATCAATATTATTTAAGGCTATAAGTTCCTCACATACCTCTTTTATTTCTCCAAGCTTTAATCCAAATCCTTCTGGTGAAAGTCGAACACCTAAAACAAAATCTTTGCCACAGTTATTTCTTACGCCCTCCACTATCTCAAAAATAATCCTTGATCTATTTTCATTAGAGCCACCGTATTCATCCTGACGTCTATTAATTTCGGATGATAAAAATTGAGAAAGTATATAGCCATGGGCTCCATGTATTTCAACTCCTTGATAGCCAGATTTTTTAGCCCTAACCGCTGCAGCTATAAAGTCTTCTCGAAGTTGTATAACTTCTTCAAAAGATAANCTTCTTGCGCCNGTNTTNCTGTCATCNGATGGNCATACAGGTTGGGTATTTATAAGGTCCTCTGGTGAACGCATGCCGGCATGATGAAGTTGAGCAATTGCTAAGCTTTCATGCTTTTTAATTTCAGTAGTAAGCTTTGTTAAACCATCGATATGCTTGTCATCAAAAATTCCTAGTTGTCCAGGAAATCCTTTGCCTATATCTTGAACATGAGATGCACAAGACATAGTTATACCAAAGCCACCTTCTGCTCTCTTTGTCAGCCAATGATATTCATCATCCGAAAGCACTCCATCTTCATGACTTTGCGTATTGGTTAGGGGCGCAAGCATAAATCTATTTTTCATTTGATGACCAGAAGCAAAAGTTAACTTGTCATTGAGTGATTTCATGTCAGTCTTAGGCTCCTAAAATAAAAGAAGAAAAATAATGTAGCTATTGAGGAAAGAATATGCCACAAAGCATGTGCCTGCACTATAGAGTCTGGATTACAGAAGTCTGTTTCAGGATAGCCCTGAAGCCAAATTACAAAGGCTGTCAGATACGTAAACATTCCGAACCAAAACCATCTAAATCTGGTCTTTCTCATGAGTGATTTCTTATTAATAAATATTGCTGGTATCCAAAATAAGATAANCCACCAGTACTCGCTAAGATTTGCAAAAATCTCATTGGGGAAGACCCCAAAGACTGCTGCAACNAGAAAGCCTATAAAACCTGATAACAATCTAAGCAGTGGNGAATAAAAGTGCTGCAATGCTTCCGTAATTACCCATANAGCTATTGATAAAAACCATAAATTTAGACCAATGCCAAGGTCGTTTCCAAAATTCCAACTTATCAATGCATAAATTGTGATGTAAGAGACATAAGTCTTCGCAAAAACATTTTCTGAATAATCCTTAATTACAAAAATGTTTACAAGCCAGGGAATTGAAATAAACATGATCATGCTTAACCAGTCAGCCCACTGCCCCCATGCAGTATGAGTTCCATGCATAAGGAGCGATCCTGGCCCCAAAAATAACGCAGCGGTTGCAAATATTATGGCCGTTGGTGAAGCGCCATGAAATCTTGATTTACCTCTCGACTCTCTTGATAGAATCCAGAACATTATTAGACCGGTAGTAATAAATCCTATATTTGAAAGAGCATTACTTGGCTCCCGAAAGTAGCCGCCACTGATCCTTTCACACCACCGTGAAACATCATTAATACTATAGCCTGGCTCTACAGAAAGGAAGCTCCCTGTTTGAGCCAATAAAAGATAGGCAACAAAAAAAAGAATGGAAGCAGACAGAGGTATGAAAAAAACTTTTTTATTCATTAAAGAATTTAATCCCAAATGGAAATATAGTCATTAGTATTCATTTCAGGTAATGATTTCTTCTTACCCGTAGGAGTACCTATATAGATATATCCGATAATCGTTTGGTTTTCATTTAAGCCAAATTTTTCTGAAATCTTGTTATTAAATGCAAAACTTCCAGTTCTCCAGATTGCTCCATATCCTAATGCGCTTAATGCAAGCATAATATTTTGTCCTGCTGTTCCTGTTGATATTATTTGCTCCATTTCAGGTACTTTTGGATGATCTTTTTTTGTAGACACGAGCGCCACAATTAATGGGGCCCTAAAAGGAGCATTTCTATATTTTTCTATTCTCTCTTCTGTTAGATCATCAAAGTTTTCTTCAGCAAAATCAACAAATATATCTGAAAGTTTTT
>FUFK010039328.1_pt1 | contig 19709 bp, 20 predicted proteins | sample 1021851 | NCBI WGS metagenome assembly FUFK01 (sample SAMEA51879418, study PRJEB19060) | metagenome
AAACCAGGATGAGCAACAGGTATATGCAAAGCATCAACATAATTATCAGCAACCTGCTTCCAGTTAACATCTCTTGGCCTCATTGTTACCCTTCCTAGGGGTTTTATATCCTCTAATTTATATAAAGATAATTCTTCTAAATAAGGGTTGAATTGATCGGCTACGCTTGGCGCTGAACTTGGATTTATCTTCGCAAAAATAAATCCTAAAAAGATTTCCATTTGNACCGGCTTTAAGTTGTGATCNNCTTTATCAAAGTTCTTAAATTGCTCTTCNTGAGGNACAGATTTAAGGTTTCCAGATAGNTCATAACTCCATGCATGATAAGGACATCTAATTCTTTTACCGCAATTCCCATCATCCTCTAAAAGCTTTGTTGCCCTGTGAGAGCAAACATTATGAAAAACATTTATCTCATCATTTTCATTCCTTATAGCAACTAATCTTTCATTAAAGAAATTGAAAGTAAAATAATCTCCTGCATTAGGAATATTTGAAGAGTGACATATCAACTGCCAGTTATTTAGAAATAAGTGTCTTTTTTCAAGCTCTAGAAATGCATCGCTTGTATAAGTCCAAGCTGGCAAAGTTTGATGGCTTTTATAAATCATAGTTCTATATTTTATACCACAAGTAAAAAAGTCTACTTAATCAATTCTCCAGTGATTTGAATACTTTAAAAGCAAATATTGCTCCCAGAATTTGGAAAAATATAAAGCAGGCCGCATCAAGATAAAAAATGCCAGTAAATGTATCAGTAAAAATCCTAGCAAACGTAACGGCAGGATTTGCAAAAGAAGTTGATGATGTAAACCAATATCCTGCAGAAATATATAGCCCAACTGAGGGAGCAACTAAATCGCTATTTAATCTTAAAGTTCCAAGAATTATCATTAATAAGCCAAAAGTAGCTATTGATTCTGATAGAAAGATATTAATGCCAGACCTGTTATTTTGTGAAAGCTGAAATGCATCTAAATCAAACATTAGGTTTGCCAACATCACTCCGATAAACCCTCCAATAAGCTGAGCAGGGATAAAGTTACATAGTTCAAANAATGAGATATCTTTCCTTAGGAACATGACCAAGCTTACGCATGGATTAAAATGAGCTCCAGATATCTTAATAAAAGTCCAAATTAGTGCAGTTAGTCCCGCTCCAGTTGCTATTGTATTTGCTAGAAGTATCATTGATATCTCATTAGACAAGTTACTTGCCATAATTCCCGATCCAACGACAACCATTACTAGAAAACTGGTACCAATAAGTTCAGAAAGAAATTTGGAGTTAATAAAACTCATCTAGATTTATAATCAACTTTAAAAAATAGCAAAATTCCTGAGATAGAGCTTACTAAAGCTAAGATTGAAAAGATTTTAAGGAAAATATTATTTATCTTATCTCTTGTTTGCCAATCCATAATATGAAATCCCCACATTAAGTCCCAGATTCTCCACTGAAGTGATCTAACTGCAGTTATTTCGCCAGAGAAAACATTTAAATATAAATTAATCTTCTTATCTTTATCATTTAGAGAGGTTACTTTGTATAAAGGAAGATCTCTGCCTCTAAACTCTGAGCCTTTTGAAGATTCTGTAATTTCCTCTAAATTTATTGGTTCAAGTGTTGAGGATGATCTGACAATTTCAAAAACTTCATTTTTATTTAGTTTGTTAACAGGAGTACCAAAAGCATCAAGATACTCGATGCCCTTACTTCCACTCAAAACAAAAATAATTTCATCCAATCTTTTTATTGCTTTAATCTGCTTGACATCAGACCTTGAGAACTTAACTTCATCGAAATTAATTGGAAAACTTTCCGTTAATCTGTATTGCTCACCTCTCACAAGCTCAATCTTATTGAAAGCAAAATATATTCCGGAAGCGGTCCATAAGAATAATTGAACTGAAATAAAAAAACTCAAGTATTTGTGAGTATTTCTGACTATGTTTCTCATCACTTAGATTTAAATTGTATTTAAAATAAAAGTTTATATTATAATATACCCCCCATGGGTATATTTAAGATCTTTTTAGTGCTATTTATCTCGTTTGGTCTNGAGGCTAGGCCNATATCGTATTCAGGTGGCTCTACTTTAATGGCGTTTTCAGACAATATTAAAGAATCGCTCTATTATCATTATTCGCCAACTTACAAATATTCAATTGGCATCGAGGCTATCAGTAATAAATATTTTGAAAAAGATTTTTCTTATTTAAGATTCACTTATTTATTAAATAGAAAAAATACTGACATTTCCCAAAGGAATCTCTATTTTCAGTCAGGCATCAACCCTGATCAACTTTCAGAAAATTTTATTGGTATGCATGGAGATTGGGAAACAAGAAGATGGTTTACTGGATTTGGATATAAGAGTGTTCAAAATAATATCAAGGACTACTCTGATCAATATATTCAAGTTGGATTTGCACCATATTTGGGAGAGTACGGTGATTTGCATACATGGGTTATGCTTAAAAGTAAAAAAAATTCTCTTCTGGGAGGCAATTCAACTTATCCAGTTTTAAAATTTTTTAAAGGAAACTTTCTCATTGAGTTTGGTTATAATGACAAAACTGAGTGGGATACTCATATCATGTATAGATTTTAGGAGAAGCTATGAAACGTGAATTATTATTATTTTCTTTAGTCCCAGCATTTTTTTTAGCCGCATCTACTGATGATGGGATGCATAATCATGACGGTCATTTACATCAAAAGCTTGTTGATGGTGAAAATCTTGAGGTGGATCCAGAAAGATATAAGAAATTTCTCAATGGATTAACTGATTCTCAGGTAGCTGTTGTGAGTGTTAAGGGTATGGTCTGTGACTTTTGTGCAAGAGGGATTGAAAAGACTTTCATCAAAGATAAAACTGTAAAAAAGATTGATGTTGATTTAAATAAAGGAAAAGTTTTAATTGCTTATGAAATGGACAGAAAAATTGATTTTGAGGAAATAAAAGCAAAAATAGTCATGAATGGTCAAAATGCTACCGCAATGAAGGTCTTGAAAATCTAAAATATTAAATGGATGACAAGTCAGCAAATTTTTTATCGCTTTTTGCATCATCGTCTACATTAATATGCTGTGCTCTTCCATCAATGTTTGTTCTGCTTGGGGCTGGCGCAACATTTGCTAGCATTATAACTATCTTTCCATTCTTAATAGTTTTATCGCAATACAAAATATGGATAACCTCATTTGCACTAATAATGTTGGCATTTGCAGGATATGTTAATTATAAAACCTATAATATGCCCTGTCCGGCTGATCCTGAGCTGGGAAGGTTGTGTGCAGAATCTAGAAAGAGATCACGCTATATCTATTATTTTTCAGCTGTCTTATTTTTATTCGCAACTATCTTCACTTATGTTATTCCTAGATTTATCTAATGAGTCATCCTAATCATAAGAGACATATCGCAAGCCTCAAAAGAATAGAGGGACAAGTCAGCGGCATCATTAAAATGGTAGAAAGTGAAAAGTATTGCATTGATATATTGAACCAAGTGAAGGCAGTAAAAAATTCGATTTCATCTGTTGAAAGAAAAATCCTTGAGACCCATTTAAGTGCATGCGTAAAAGGCTCTCTTGAAGGATCAAAAGACTATGAAAAAAAAGTTAATGAGCTTTTAAAAGTTTTAAAAAGATAATTTAGTAGGAAACTAAAGTCTCAATATTATATCCTTGTTCTTTAATTAAATTACTGCCACCAAGTTCTGGCAGATCAATAATACATAAAATTAATATATCCGATTTCTGAACATTGAAATTNTCAGTAAGAAGTTCTGCACATGCTATTGCAGTTCCNCCAGTNGCAACTAAATCATCAATAATTACGANACGCTGTCCTTNTTCNATATTTGTATTTTTCTGAATTTCTATCGAAGTNCTTCCATATTCAAGATCAAAACTCTTTACATATGTTTCATTNGGTANCTTNCCCGGTTTTCTTGCTAAAACAAATGGAANTAANAGGTCGGTTGAAACGGAACCAGCAAAGATAAANCCCCTACTTTCAATNCTCACAATTAAATCTGCATTGAAGCTTTCTGTCATCTTAGTTAATTCCTTACAGGTTTTTTTAAATGGTTCAGGTGTTTCAATTAAGCTTGTTATGTCCCTAAACTTTATCCCTGGAATTGGGAAATCTTCTACGTCTCGAATATGTTTTTTTAAATCTAATTTATCACTCATTTTTTTCCTCTTTTAAGATATTTTATCAAACATCCTAAAAATTAGCGCTTATATCAATTACGATTAAAACAGCAATTGAAAGTTGAAATAGCAAGCTTAGCCAAAGGATTAATTTAATGAATAGGCTTGGCTGTAATTCTTTTTGAAGTTTATTTGATAGATAAATTGCCCCTATATTCACAATGGGTAATCCCATTGCAGCCCAAATACCTGCAATTAATAAAAGAGTTATTGGGTTTGGTAATAAAAAGTAGAAAACTCCTGAAAAAAATGGCACTAAAAACGCGATGAGTTTTATTAATGTCTTTCTAGTGTTCTCTTTTTCATAAACAAATCCCATTGAAATTAAATAATCAGAAATTGTTCTCGTAAATGCAGCTGTTCCCGATAAAAGAGTTGAGTAAAGGATGAAAAATGCAAGCACTATAAAAAGCCATTTTGCCCAGTCTCCTAGAACAAGGGAAAACATATTTTGAAGCGCACCGATGATATCAACATCCCAAAATGATTGTGTTGCCAAAGATTCCTGAAGTTGGGGCAAAGTATTTAAAACTCCAGCGCCAAGAAAGAAAAAAGGTAGTGTCCCAATAGTAATAAAAAAGATAGTTACCCAAACATCTGTTTGCATTGTTCGAATCCAATTTTTTGTCTCTTGTATATCCCCAGCATCTCCTTGAGCATAGCCTTTCTCAAGACACCAATATGTATAAGCCATTATTTCTCCATAACTTATTCCAGTGAAACCGAAAACTGCCAAAGCTAATGGCAAATATTCAAAAGGAAGAGAGAAATCCAGACCTAAAAAAACTTGAGCAGTGTTGAGCTCATAGCTAGTGGACTGCATTGAAAAAGCAATAATTAAAGTAATCAAAGAAAATACTAGAACCATCCCAAGAAGAATATTTTCAAGAATCGAGTAGGAGCCTTTAATTAATATCAGCCAAGTAATTAAGCATGANAGANCANCCCATANCTCAATATTTATNNAGGGAANTAAATTTGTTCCNGCCTCTGCAACNGCNCCAACTAATCCNCCCATACCNATNATTGCAGGCAANACTCCNANAAACATAAACCANACTAACCANGANGTNGTTTTNCCATTTATNTTTGTNTTTGGACCTGGAATTTCTGCAAAAGCTTCAAGAAAAGTTTTTTTAGTAACTACAACATATCTGCTAATTTCCGCTTGAATAATTGGCTTAGTCCATATACTTAAAAGAAGCCACCATAAAAGAGTAAATCCAGCCGCTGCTCCTAAGAGAGGTGTCATAACTATTGAGCCACTCCCAACAACACTTCCAGTAACTATTGCGCTCGGTCCAATAAATCTTAATCTATCGATAACTGTCCGAGGTGCTTTATTTATAGAACTATCTTCTTTCAACTTTATCTATCACTCTTATTAAAGCATTTGCAATTTCACCAGCAGTCTCCTCTTGAAGAAAGTGTCCCGCTTGGGTCTTGGTAACTGGAGCATCAGGAAAATTGTCCTCCATTGCAGAAAGTCCCTTNCCTAGAATAGGATCTTTCATACCCCACACAATCTCAGCTGGGATTTGTAAAGTCTTCACATATTCCTCTATTTTTCTCATAGCGGCGGCATCTCTATGATCTGGACCATCAGGTACCATTCTCATCATAGATAAGGTTGCTTTAGAGTTACCACTATCAAATACTGGTTTTCCATATATTTTTATAACTTCATCAGACCAAGAACTAGGATCTCCCTGAACCCTTGCTAATTGCTCAAAGGGATTAAAAAAAATCTCAACAAACAATTCACCAATAATAGGAGTCTTCACTCTTGCATGCATAGAAGTTAAATCTACTTTCTCTTTTGGTGCATTAAAAACTGTATTCATTAATACAGCTCCCTTTATAAGTTCAGGCGAAAGGGACAGTGCACCCATTCCAATTGGACCTCCCCAGTCTTGACCAGAATATATAACTTCACTTAGTTCTAGCTCATTTAAAACCTTATTAATCCATCGAATATGATTATCCAAAGTATGTTGACTTGCAGGAATCTTTGATGAAAAGCCTAAGCCAATTGTAGTTGGCATAATTACTCTAACTTTATCAAGTGGCAGCTTATCTGCTATTTTTCTATATAAAAAACCTGAGGTAGGATTCCCATGCATTAAAAATACTGGAAGTCCTTGACCAACCTCAAGAATGTGTACTTTAATGCCAGGCTCTACTTCAACAAAATAGCTTTTATAATCAACTGAAACCATCTTTGCTGCATAATCTGGCAAAGGAAAGTTTTCGTAATTACCAGAATCAAGAGTAATAGTTCCCTCTCCCACCGGAGTAACTATTTTTCCATCTCTAGTGATATGAAAAGAAAAAATGGTAATTAAAAGGATAATCGAAATAACGACTATAAATAAAATTTTCATTTAGATTTTATTCGTTCCCAAAAATTGTATTGTGAGTATTGTTGACTCTAACAAAGGTTGTACATTTTGAAAGATCTTTTAATTTATTTGCTCCAACATAAGTGCATGCTGACCGAATACCGCTCAAAATATCTTTTATTGTATCGTCCGCTTTACCTCTATATTCAACTTCAACTGTTTTCCCCTCTGTTCCCCTATAATCATTATGATTACTGTGTCTAGTCATTGCTGATTCAGATGCCATTCCATAAAACTTCATAACACCATCTTCAGCTTCACCATCGCATTCATCATGTCCTGCTAACATTCCGCCAATCATTACAAAATCTGCACCTCCAGCAAAAGCTTTTACAATATCGCCAGAGCTCGTACATCCACCATCAGCAATAATATGTGCATTTAGTCCGTGGGCAGCATCCGCACATTCAATAACCGCACTTAGTTGCGGATAACCTATACCAGTCTTAATTCTTGTTGTGCAAACCGAACCAGGTCCAATACCAACTTTAACTATGTCTGCTCCTGCTAAGATCAATTCCTGTGTCATATCTGCTGTAACTACATTTCCTGCAGCAATAGTAGCATTGGGACATTTATCTCTTAGCTTTTTTACGGAATCTACAAATTTAATGGTATATCCATTTGCGACATCAAGACCGATAAAGCCTGAATTAGCTTTTGATAATTTTGATATGTCATCTATGCCACCAAACCAACATATATTTGGTTGGCCTGTCTTAAATTCATTAGAATCTTTTTTAAGGTGATGTTTTGCCGGACAGGTTATGAGTTTATGCTTTGATAAAACTTTATGCATTGATGGTGTTCCAACTGTGTCCATATTTGCAGACATGATTGGAATTCCAGTCCACTTTTTCTTACTCCAAAGAAAGCGATGTGTTCTTTGAAGCCTTACCTCTCCTCTGGAGCTCATCGTAGACCTCTTTGGTCTAATTAAAACATCTGAATAATCAAGTTTTATATCTTCATTAATTAACAAAAGTAAGTCCTCCTCGACTAATCTACTTTATATTAATAGGCTGATGTTTAAAACAACTTAGATGATATTTTTATTCCCACTCTATAGTTGCTGGTGGTTTTCCAGAAATATCATAAACGACCCTACTTACATCCTCTATTTCGTTTACGATCCGTCTTGAAACTTTATCTAAAAATTCGTGAGGAAGATAAGCCCAGTTTGCCGTCATGAAATCAACTGTCTCTACAGCCCTTAAAGCAATCACTTCGGAGTATCTTCTCTCATCACCAACCACTCCAACAGATTTAATTGGTAAAAATACTGCGAATGCTTGGCTGACTGAGTCATACAAATCAGCTTTTCTAAGTTCTTCTATAAAAATGGAATCCGCTTCTTGAAGAATCTTTATCTTCTTTTCATTTACTTCTCCAAGAATTCTCACGCCTAAACCAGGGCCAGGAAATGGATGTCTGTTTAAAATTAACTCAGGCAAATCAAGTTGGGAACCCAATCTCCTGACTTCATCTTTAAATAGATCTCTCAAAGGTTCAACAAGCTTGAGCTTCATCTCCTCAGGCAAGCCTCCAACATTGTGATGAGACTTAATAACTCTGGCTTCCTTTGATTCAGATTCTGAAGACTCTATTACATCTGGATAAATTGTTCCTTGAGCTAAAAAATCTATGTTNTCAAGCTTAGCAGCCTCAGCATCAAAAACATCGATGAAAGTTCTACCGATAATTTTTCTTTTCTGTTCTGGGTCTTCTATGCCCTTCAAATGTCTTAAAAATATCTTTTGTGCATCAACTTTAAAAAGATTTAGATCCATTTCATTTTTGAATGTTTGAACTACCTCCTCTGCTTCATTTTTTCTTAATAGTCCGTTATCAACAAAAACGCACACAAGATTTTCTCCTATTGCTTTTGATAAAAGTGCAGCTGTTACGGAAGAATCAACTCCTCCAGATAATCCAAGTAGTACTTTTTCTCCATTTGTTATATCTTTGATTTCTTTAATCCTGCTAGAAATTAGATCATCAAGCTTCCAATCTGGTTTACATGAGCAAATTTCAAAGATGAAGTTATCTAAAATTAGCTTGCCACCTTTTGTATGAGTCACTTCTGGATGGAACTGAAGTGCATAAATAGGTTTTGAAGAATGTTCCATTGCAGCTATTGGAGCCGATTCTGTGGAAGCAATTAATTTAAAATCGTTTGGTAAAGTTTCTACTTTATCTCCATGACTCATCCAGACATCAATTGCTTCAGATGAAGATCCGGTAAATAGTTTTGAGTTATCTTCAATATTTAGGACAGAGAATCCAAATTCTTTTTTTTCAGAAGTTGTAACTTGGCCTCCCATTTGCTCAGCTAAAGTCTGCATCCCGTAACAAATACCAAGAATAGGAACCTGCAAGTCAAAAACTATCTTTGGTGCTCTTGGTGTATGAATGTCAGTAACAGATTCTGGTCCGCCTGATAAGATTATTCCCTTTGGATTAATATCCTCTATTTTCTTAATATCTACATCCCAAGGAAGAATTTCAGAATAAACATCTGATTCTCTTATTCTTCTTGCAATTAATTGAGTATATTGAGAGCCAAAATCTAAAACGAGAATAGTATCAATATTTTTACTTTTTATGTCGAGCTTTGATTTGACTGACATTTTAAAACTTAACTTCTTTGATAGTTTGGTGCTTCTTTAGTGATTTGAACATCATGCACATGGCTTTCAGTCATTCCAGCATTTGTAATTTCAACGAACCTGCTATTTTCTTTCATTTCTTGAATATTTTTACAACCAACATAGCCCATACTCTGTCTAAGACCTCCAATAAGTTGGTTAATAACATTGATAGCCCATCCTTTATAAGGAACCCTACCCTCAACGCCTTCAGGTACAAGTTTTTCAGCATCAATATCTTCTTGAAAATATCTGTTGCTATCATCTCTTTTAGACATTGCTCCCAAGGACCCCATTCCTCTGTAAGTCTTGAAGCTTCTTCCTTGATAGAGCTCAAATTCTCCAGGAGCTTCTTCAGTTCCAGCAAAAATACTTCCAAGCATTACGCTGTCAGCCCCTGCTGCAATTGCTTTGGCTATGTCTCCTGAATAGCGCATACCGCCATCAGCTATTAGCGGCACCTTTCCTTTTACTTTTTTATAAATTGTCAATATTGCAGAAATTTGTGGAACTCCAATGCCAGCAATAATTCTTGTTGTACATATTGATCCTGGACCCATTCCAATCTTTATGCCATCTGCACCAGCTTCTATTAACGCCTCTGCTCCTTCTGGGGTAGCAACATTTCCAGCAATGACATCTTTAGTTGGAAATTCTTTTTTAATCATTTTTACTGTCTCTATTACACTTTTAGTATGACCATGTGCACTATCAACAACAAACAAATCAACTCCTGAATCAGCTAAAGACTTAGCTCTGTCAAAAGTTTCAGCTCCTGTTCCTATTGCAGCTCCAACTCTTAGCTGACCTGCATCATCCTTAGTAGCATTTGGATGCTTTTCAGACTTTTCAATATCTTTCATTGTTACTAAACCAGTTAACTTTTCTGTCTTATCTAAGACAAGAACTTTTTCAATTCTGTTTTCATACATCATTTTCTTAACCACCTCTTGTGAGGTACCTTCAAGAACCGTAATTAATTTTTCACGAGGTGTCATAATCGATTCAACCAGGTCATCCATATTGTCTGCATATCTAAAATCTCTACTGGTAACTATTCCTTTTACCACTCCATCATCAACCACAGGCATACCAGATATATTCAACTCTCCTGTGAGTTGTTTTAATTGGCCGATTGTTTGTTTAGAGCTTATTGTGGTTGGATCACGAACAACTCCACTTTCATATTTTTTTACATTCCTAACAGCATTTGATTGCTCTTGGATCGAACAATTTTTGTGCAGAATTCCCATACCTCCTGCTTCTGCGAGGGCAATTGCCATTCTATATTCTGTAACTGTATCCATAGCAGCAGATAACAACGGCAAATTAATATCAATATTTTTGGTGAGAGACGTCTTTACAGATGCTTGGCTTGGAAGAAAGTCGCAATAGGACGGAACAAGAAGTACATCATCGAAAGTGAGTGCTTTGGCTTTTACTTTGTCCATGCAGAAGTATAACAAAAGATTTTTAAGAAAAAAATAATTCAGACTTTAAACAAGAGCTAATTTAACAACAAGTCTGTCTTTGCCGCACAAATAAAATCATTTTTATGAAGGCCATTGATTTTATGAGACCACCATTTAACTGTAACCTTTCCCCACTCTAAAATAATTAATGGATGATGATCTTCAACATCAGCAAGCGCTGCAACTTGATTGGAGAACTCAACTGCTTTTTCATAATTATCAAATGTAAAAATCTTTTCTAAATAATCAAACCCATCATTCATGATTACCCAATTATCTAACGTTTTTATTAGTTCGTTAGATTCCTCCTTGGTGACTTTTGGTGCATCGATAGTGCAAGCTTCACATTTTTGACTTGTGAGATCTGATGACATTATGACTTAATACCACCCTTCGTTAATTTTGAAGGATCTAAGAGTTTTTTAAGCCGAGAAACTGAAATGCCTGTTTCTTCGTGAGCTACATCAATAACAGGTCTAGATTCTTTATAAGCTCTTTTAGCTATTTCTGCTGCCTTCTGATAACCAATGACCGGATTCAAAGCAGTGACCAAGATTGGATTTCTTGAAAGTGATTCTTCAATCTTTTTATGATTTACCTTGAAGGTCTTTATAGCTTTTTTAGCAAGAACATTCATACTACCAGCAAGTATATTTATACTTTTCAAGTTGCAATAAGCAATTACTGGTAACATCACATTAAGTTGGAAGTTTCCCGATTGAGCTGCAACTGTTATAGAAACATCATTACCAATAACATCTGCTGCGGCCATTGCTACAGCCTCAGGAATTACAGGATTTACTTTTCCAGGCATTATGCTGCTTCCCGGTTGAAGAGCCTGAAGCTCAATTTCAGAGATTCCAGATAAGGGTCCACTATTCATCCATCTAAGATCATTAGATATTTTTAAAAGGATTGTAGCTAAATTTTTAAGTTCTCCAGATAGCTGGACAGATAAATCTTGTGCACTTAAGTTTCTAAAAAAATCTTTGCTTGGCTTAGTTTTAAATCCAGTGAGTTTTGAAAGTTCCTTAGCAAATTCTTTTGAAAATCTTCTGTGTGCATTTATTCCTGATCCAACTGCAGTTCCTCCCTGAGGAAGAAATAAAAGCTTCTCTAGAACAACTGCTATTGATTCTCTAGAGCATTTAAGTTGAGTATTCCAAGCATTTAATTCATCAGACATATCAACTGGCATGGCATCCATAAGATGTGTTCTGCCCGTCTTTGTAATTCCCTTCACTGATTCAGCTTTTTTCTCTAAAGTTTCAATGAGTAAATTTAATCCTGGCATTAATTTCTTTGTTGAGTCGAAGTAATAGGCCAGATTCATGACAGTTGGAATTACATCGTTAGAGCTTTGGCTCATATTTACATCATCATTTGGATGAATCTTAACTTTGGAGGTTTTGTAGCAAAGATTTGCTATTACCTCATTTGCATTCATGTTTGTACTTGTTCCAGACCCAGTTTGAAAAACATCAATTGGAAACTCTTTTCCATGTTTATTAGTCCAAACCTCTTTTGCAGCTCTTGAAATAACTTTTTGTTTTTTTGCTTCTAATAGCTTCAGATTTTTATTTGCTCTTGCTGAAGCATCTTTTACATAGCCAAGCATTGCTATAAAGGTATTCGTGAAAGGGAAGTTCATTGAGATNCCGCTAATTGGGAAATTATCTATTGCTCTTTGAGTCTGTGCTCCCCATAGAGCATTTCTTGGCACCCTTACTTTTCCAAGGCTATCTTCTTCTATTCTAAATTTCATAATTACCTCGTTTTTATGTAAACTATTTTACACCTATAAAGTTAAAGGAGATAGAACATATGGGAAAAGTAACTCCATTAAAAATTGATGTTAATGACGGTAGACTGCCTTTGAAAGATAAAGGCCTAGACATGAAAGATTTTTCATCTGTAGCCGAGTTAAGAAGAGATCAGCTTGAAAAACTTGCTGCGGGTTTCAGAATGTTTGCACATTTTGGTTTTAACGAAGGAGTGGCAGGTCATATTACTTATAGAGATCCTGAATTCCCTGATCATTTCTGGGTAAATCCTCTTGGTGTTCATTTCTCACAAATTTCGGTCTCAGACCTAATACTGGTAAATCATGAAGGTGAAGTTGTTCAAGGTGATAAAGCAGTAAATGTTGCCGCATTTGCAATTCACTCCAGATTACATAAAGCAAGACCTGACGTTAATGCTGCAGCTCATTCTCATTCTATTTATGGAAGAACTTTTTCAACCTTAGGAAAATTATTAGATCCTATTTCTCAGGACGCTTGTGCTTTTTATGAAACTCAAGCTATTTATAAAGATTTTTCTGGTGTTGTTGAAGAAGTTGATGAAGGAGACCTAATTGCTGAAGCATTAGGAGATAAAAAAGTTATTATCCTTCAAAACCATGGAATTTTAACAACTGGTCCATCTGTCGATATAGCGCTATGGTTTTATACATCTATGGAGCGTTGCTGCCAAGCTCAATTGATGGCTGATGCTGCAGGTGAGACGCAATTAATTCCTCATGATACAGCAATCAAAACAAGATCATTTATAGCTAATGACGTTGCAGCATGGGCAAGTTTTCAGCCTGCTTTTGATATGATCTGTAAAAAAGAGCCCGATTTATTCGACTAAAGCACCTATTACAGCTTTGGTCTCTAGACACTCTTCAAGACCATGCGTGCCATGCTCTCTTCCATTGCCAGAGGAGCCGTAACCACCAAAAGGTGCAGACCTAACTCTAGCTCCTTTATTGATAGTGACCTGACCAGCTCTTATTTTTGAAGCAACTTCAACTGCATGAGATTGCTCACCTTGAACATATCCGGCAAGACCATAAGGTGTATCATTTGCTATCTCAATAGCTTCCTCTTCTGTTTCGTATTTAATTAAACATAAAACTGGACCAAAGATCTCTTCTCTTGCAATTGTCATATCATTTGTTACATCAGAAAATATGGTTGGTTTAACATAATAGCCACTTTCACAACCATCTGGGAGGCCAATGCCACCTGCAGATAGTGTTGCACCTTCATCAATACCAATTTGTATCATCCTTTGAACTTTCTCATATTGAGCCTTATTAGAAATTGGTCCCATTTTTGTATCAGGATCAAAAGGATCTCCAACTTTCATAGCATTTGCAGTATTCGCAGCAACCTCTACTGCTTTTTCATAATTTTTGGATGAGACAAGCATTCTAGTAGGCGCATTACATGATTGTCCAGTATTAAGGAAGCATGATGAAACTCCAGCAGATACAGCCTTCTCAAGGTCTGCATCATCAAGAACTATATTTGCAGACTTTCCACCAAGTTCCTGAGCAACTCTTTTCACTGTTGGAGCAGATGCTTGAGCAACTGCAACTCCTGCTCGTGTCGATCCGGTAAAATGCATCATATCTATATCTTTGTGCTCTGACATAGAAGCACCAACAACAGGACCCATTCCATTTACTAGATTAAATATTCCAGCTGGCACACCGGCAGCATGAATAATTTCAGCAAGAATAATTCCACAGAAAGGAGTTATTTCACTGGGTTTAAGTACCATTGTACATCCTGCTGCTATGCCCGATGCCACTTTTGTACACATCTGGTTCATTGGCCAATTCCATGGAGTAATCATTCCTACCACCCCAACAGGTTCTTTGCGAACAAGATAACCATCTTTTTCATACTCAAATTCATAATTTTTAAGGACATTAAGGGTATCTTTAAAATGGGTAAGGCCAGAGGCAACTTGAGCAACCTGAGATAACCATATTGGAGCACCCATTTCCTTAGATATTGTCTCGGCTAATTCCTCAGATCTTTTTTCGTATTCTGCAATGATATTCTCTAAGATTTGGACTCTTTCCTCTTTAGTTGAAAAACTAAAATCAACAAAGGCTGTTTTAGCCGCAGCCACAGCATCATCAACATCATCAGAGTTTCCTGCAGTTATAACTCCAAGAACCGAATCATCTGAAGGGTTCATAACTTCAATTGTTTCTGTTGAATGAGAATCAACCCATTCTCCATTTATATACATTTGTAATTTTTCTAACATAACTACCTCTTTAAATCGTCAAAAGATTATAACCTATAAATATTTCTAGTTTTAGAATTAAATGTTAACGTAAGTCTATGTTACAAAGAATCTGATTAAGTAGTTTTTTTCTAGATTCTTCAATCTTTTGGCTATGATCATTATTTTTTCTGAGGACTAGTTGATCGCCAATTTTAGATCTAAAAATGAAACCTTTATTTAGATACAAATCTATATGATTCTTATATCTCTCAGGCGTTACTACTTTTTCTGGGAAAAGCGTAGTAACTATTTTCCCTGATGAAATAGATTCTGAAATCATCATGGCGCTATCTTCAGTTACAAAAATAAAGTCAGATAGCGAGAATAAGTCTCGAAGGTTTGCATTCTCTCCACCTCTATGAAACCAAATAGATCTTTTAGATAAGTTATTAAGATTTTCTCTCAAAATATTTTCATGATTTTCTTTTGATCTTCTTGAAGTTACACATATCAATTGTTTTTTATTTTTTTTTGTAAGTGTATTCATAGTTTCTATAATATTTTTTACGTCTCGATCTAGGTACTCATATCCCATACCATTTCCACCGAATAAAAGAAGTATATTTTTTTCAACTTCGTTATTGCTCATGCATGCTTTTGGTGAGTATTTGTTTGGGGTTACATCATAGACAATATTGTTTTCAGAATTTGAATATCTTTGAGCAGTAAGATGAGCGTTAAAGAGTTCTGACTTAATTCCTCTTGGAGAACCTAATTGAATATTAGGTATACCATGCAGCTTGGAAAGTGCCGCATTTATAAAAAATGTATTACCTCCAGAAGCAATTAAAAGATCATATCCACTAACATCAATTTTTTTAAAAAAACTCACTATTAATTTTGAATTAAAATTTGTTAGGTTTTTGCAAAGCATTCTTGAAATAATCCTAAATAGAAATCTGAAAGCATTTATTCTCCAGTGCATTTCAATAATTGTATATTTAACTCCAATATTTTCATTGAGGAGTGCGCATATCCCAATAGACTGATTAAAGTGACCTGGTATTTGATCACTTATGATTAAAACTTTTTTCATCTTAGGAGTTTGATCATTTACAGGATTATTATTCTTAATTACAAAGAGTCATTATTTGCAATTACATCAAGTTTAAATATGTCATCCTTATGTCTTTTATAAGAAAATTTTCCACCGGCAGATCTTATCAAAGATAAGCCTGCAGCAACATCCCATAAAAAAATACCGCTCTCTTGATATTGGTCAAACTGCCCAGATGCCACATAGGCACAGGACATTGCCGCAGAACCAATCATTCTTACTTTTTTCCATTTTAATAGGTTCTCAGAAAATCCTTGGATAAAATTTTGATCAAAATTGCCTTTAGCAGGGAATCCTGTTGCGAGGGTTGCTTTAGAAGTTTCTTTAACAGAAGATACTTGTATTTCATAACCATTGAGCTTTGCTTTTGAGTTGATAGTACTTTCATAAATATCATCCCTATTAAAGTCATTTATTAAGCCTAAAACTATTTCATCGTTATATATAAGTGCAATGGATATACAACATATTGGGAAATCCCTTGAATAATTTGAAGTTCCATCAAGCGGATCGACAACCCAAAACGTATTTCCAAGCTCCATATTTGCTCCAGATTCTTCACCAAGAATTGGATACTCTGAATTAGCCTCAAGATATTTTTTAATGGCTGACTCAGACTCTAAATCAGCTTTGAGTTTAATATCTCTTCCTTCATCAGAAAGGACCTTGTTAAATTTTTCCTTATTTGAAATTAAAATTTTTGAGGCAATTAGAGAAGCCTCTTTCGCAATATTGAGTTCAGTATTGAAATTACTCATCGCCAATTCTTGAATAAAGTTTTATCTATCAATTGTAATTGAAATTAAGGTTTTCTCCATAAATAAGAGAGTTTACCTTCACAAACTGGTAATTTAAAATATTGGTTGAAGGTAGTCTTCTGCCAAATTAAAAAAACTAAAATGAAGGGAGTCATATTTGATTTAGATGGAGTACTTATAGACTCTCGTGAGAATATGTCTTATGCATGGAGCATGGTAAAGCATCACTGCAAAATAGATATTTCATTTGAAAAATATTTTGATGAAATTGGTAAACCCTTTAAGGACATTTTGCGTGCAATTGGAGTTCCTGAAGCGAATTATGAGCAAGTAGAAAAGATTTATAACTCATATGCAAATGATTCTTGTGACAAAATAAATATTTATGATGGTGTAAAGGATACTCTAAGTCTTTTAAAGAAAAACTATCTCCTTGCTATTGTTACATCCAAGCCAAAAGAGAGAACAGATCTCATATTAAATAGGCTACCATTTTTTGATTTTGTAAGTTGTCCTAGCGAAAGCCTTAATGGCAAGCCATCACCTGACCAAATGCTATATACTCTGAGAAAACTAAGATTAAATCCTGATGAAGTTATTTACGTTGGGGATATGAAGACAGATTATGATTGTGCTCACGCAGCTGGTGTAAAATTTGTTCATGCTAAATATGGATATGGTGATGTTAAATGCAATTACAAAGTAGATCGACTATCAGATCTCCCAAAATTATTGGTTTAATTCCAGCTCGATGGCAATCTTCACGTTTTGAAGGTAAGCCTCTCAAGCTAATAAATGGCAAGCCGATGATAGAGAGAGTATATAATCAATGTTCCCTTGTAGAATCACTTGATAAAGTAATAGTGCTCACCGATGATGATCGAATACAGGAGTTCTGTGAAGAGAATTCAATACCTTATTTGAGAGTTGATGATGATTGTGAAACAGGTACAGATAGATGCGCAAAAGCTATTGAATCCATAGAGGCAGACTTTTTTGTAAATATCCAGGGAGATGAGCCTGTAATTGATCCTGGCTCAATTGATTTACTAATTAAGAATTTTTTAGGAAATGACAGAAGCGCAAATGTGTCATCCAGATCAGAAATTAGAATTGGGAATGCATATACAGAAATAAAAGATGATAAAAAGTTGCATGATAAAAATGTTGTAAAAGTTGTTTTTGATAAAAATAAAAAGGCTCTTTTTTTCTCAAGATATCCGTTGCCATTTCTTAAGGGAAAATCAGGAAAATTTTTCCAACAACTTGGGTTATATATTTATTCTAAAGAGGCTCTTAATCTTTTTTCAAAACTGCCGAGTCTTTCGTTAGAAAAATCAGAGCAGGTTGAATTATTGAGATTTTTGGAGCATGGGTACTCAGTAGAAATGACTAAAGTTAGAGATGTTGGTCTATCTGTAGATATTCCTGAAGATATTAAANTAGTTGAGGACTACCTTAATAAATTAAAAAAATAATTAGTAAACTGGAAAGTGAAAATCTATCCGATTANGTTTTTTGATAAGTNACTCTATAAATAACATTTGCTCCATCATCTGAAATTAGTATAGATCCATCACTTTTTTGTAAAACTCCTGCAGGTCTTCCTAGCACCTTTTCTTGACCATTCGATTTATCAAGCCAGCCAGTTATGAAATCCTTGTGATAAATCAATTCGCCATATTCATCAAAATGAACAGCTATAACTTTATAACCAACTTTTCTAGATCTATTCCATGACCCATGCAGTGTCATGAAAAGTGTATTTTTGTATTTAGAAGGAAAGAGATCTCCATCATAGAAAGATAATCCAGTTGGGGCAACATGCGCACCAAGCTCTAGAATTGGATCAATGAATTTATCAGCATTCTCTGGTATCTTTTTTGAATATTCCGGATCCATAATATCAACTGAATGCTTATAGGGGTAACCAAAAAAAGAATTATCACTTTCAACAACGTTTAGTTCACATGATGGCATATCATCTCCCATCCAATCCCTGCCATTATCACCAAAATAAAGTTTTTTTGTTTCTGGGTGCCAATCAAAACCAACAGTGTTTCTTACACCTCTTGCAACATATTCCCACTCATTTCCATTTAATCTCATAATTGAGGCATATCTTCTGTCAAAATTATACTTTTCTTCTAAGGATGGATTACAAATATTGCATGGGGCTCCCACAGGAACATAAAGCATATTATCTGGCCCAAAATCAATCCATTTCCACCCATGCCAAGTATCAGAGGGAAGATTATTAGTAACAAGTTTTTTTTCAGGGATGCTCTCAGATCTTGATAACGCCTCATCAACATTTTCAATTTTCCAGATCGAATTTACCTCAGAAAAATAAAGATCTCCATTATGATAAGTTACCCCAGTAGAATTTGATAAATCTTTGGCTATAATCCGAACATTTTTACTTTTATCTATTGCGATAATTGTGCCTCCATTCCTAGAGCCGACAAAGATACTACCTGCATCACTCTCCACCATCTGTCTTGGAGAATCAATATTTTCAAGAAATATTTCGATTGAAAAACCTTTTTCGATCTTCAGGTTTTCAATTATGTTTGCAGAATTAGAATTTGCATCTAAAGAAAACGATATCAATACCAATAGGTGTAAAAAAAACTTATAATCAAGGCACATAATTATGAAAATTATACCAGTAGCACTATTCTTTTTGAGTTTTTTTGCTTCATTAGTTTCGAATGCAATTTTGCGACAAATATCAAAGAAAAATAATGTCCTTATTGATGTACCTGATAAGCAAAGAAAATTTCATAAAAATCCAACCCCACTTACTGGGGGTCTTGGGATAGCTATTGGAATAATTTTCAGTGGCATATTTTTGGTCTTTTTAACAAAAGATAGTATTGATATAAATTTTACCTCCGAAAATTATTCCGCCATTGGTGAGGTGCTCTTAAATGATAAAGATGGCATTACTCATGAGATAAATATCTCGGATGATAGTAGTATAAAAATTAGAATATTAAATGATGAAAAAATCTTTATGATATTGCCAGATGGTACAAAACAAATTTATATGATCCCCGATAATGGAAATGCGA
>FUFK010049847.1_pt1 | contig 19705 bp, 23 predicted proteins | sample 1021851 | NCBI WGS metagenome assembly FUFK01 (sample SAMEA51879418, study PRJEB19060) | metagenome
CCGCTTGTCGACGTTGGATGTGTGGCAAGATGGGATGGACGTTTTGCTGAGTTTGATGGTGCTCAACTCATTCGCCAAACGGAGTGGGGCGGTTCACCTCCGCATTGGGTGGGAACACCTACGATGTCGGGTTTTGTTGAGAGATTGTCAAACGGTCTGAATTGTGTATTTGACGTTGAAGTAGCACGAGCAGAAAAGGAAAAGGACCGTTGGGTTTTGTTCGACACGCAAGGGAACCTCTTGGGTGATTACGACTGGATAATCCTGACAGCTCCCGCTCCACAGACGCATAACCTATTACCAAACGAAATCAGTTTTAAAGCTCAGGTTGGTCTCATTAAGATGTTAGGTTGCTATTCTTTGATGTTGGGTTATCAACACGCGGTTAACTTACCTTTCGATGCTGCCTTAGTGAAAAACGCCAATNTTAGTTGGATTTCGGTTAATTCGTCCAAACCAAATCGCAAAAACTTTTCGGTGTTAGTGCATTCGACTAATAGGTGGGCCGAACAGAATATGAATACGGATCTAGCTGAAGTGCAGGAAAAGCTATTTGAATTTACGTCCGAGATATTAGGTTTCAACGTTACGTCTGCTGATTACGTAGAGACAAAGCGATGGCGCTTTGCAAACTCTGTTCGACANANAGACCAANCATTNTTTCTCGATAGAAGCAACCAAGTAGCGTCTTGCGGCGACTGGTGCATAAGAGGAAGGATTGAGGCCGCTTTTCTCAGTGCGAAAAAACTTGCGGTTGAACTCCGGAAAGACTTGTAGATAAAACCAGCAAGGTATCAGCTTGGCTATAATGTAATCCATCCAAGAATAAAAATTGAGTGGCTAGTTTGTAAAGATGGAGCCCCTACGTATAAGTCTATTGGCAAAGTCATTTGCGAGACTTGCGATAACCGTCTTGTAGGTATTATCATAGGACGGCCGCATCGCAACCCGTCGGAGCCAGTAATGGATATAACTATAAATCCTCTATCAAAGGCTATAGGTGCTGAGATATTGGGCGTCGATTTGTCTGAAAAAGTNGATTNGGAAGACCTCTTTCGTATCAATTTAGCAATGCANAAATCGCTTGTGTTAGTTTTTCGAAATCAAAAATTGGANCCAAATAATCTTTTGTCGGCTGTTCGTCTATTTGGCGACACCATGGAGCAACACCTCACTGATACTTTAATGGAAAGTCACCCAGAAATTGCGGTGTTGGACAGTCGCGAGATGCCCCCCGATAAAGAAGGAAAAATTATTCCATTCGGTGGACGTGATTGGCACACTGATCATACAAATCATGAAGTCCCCCCTAAATTTACAGTTTTATATGCTATTAAACTNCCAAACTCCGGTGGGGATACAAGCTTTGCCAATATGCACCTTGCTTTTGATTCTCTGCCCCAAAGTGAAAAAATTAAATTGAGCAGGTTAGAAACAGTAAACAAAATTGAAGATTTTGCTTATATTGATGAGAGTGCAAGGGAAAAGTTTGGTAAATTACCAATACACCCGCTGATACGCACGCATCCTGACACTGGGCGTAAAGCCATTTACGTTCATCCAGGGAAATTGGAAAAAATCGTAGGCATGGAGCCAGCAGAAAGTCAGCACGTTATTCGGACTCTATTAGAAAAAGTGCTCACACCGGATATTTGCTACAGACACAAATGGAGAGAAGGAGATCTCTTGTTATGTGATAACCGGGCTGTCTTGCATTTAGCTCACCATGATTACGACCTAAATGAAGGTCGAATAATGCATCGTATTTTGATAAAGGGTGAACGGCCCGTTTGACTGCTTTGAAGNGGGCTGAGCATTTGNTAGGTAGAGAAAACTCTGATGTTAAAGGTNAAAAGGCATAGAGGCGTTTTTAATCCAAATAATAGTTCCCCTTACGAATTAAGNAGGACGCGCGTAGAGAATTTTGTAAGGTGNCCAGCTTGTTTTTATCTGCAGCAAGTAAAAAAAGTTAACTTCCCGAGCATTCCCGGTTTTAACATAAATGAAGCAACGGATGTGTTGCTGAAACGNGACTTCGATGAATGTCGGGCAAAAGGGGTATCTCATCCCTTTTTAAAAGCTCAAGGGTATGGGCATTTAATCCCATTCGATCATGAAGACTTTGACCTTTGGACGCAGAGTTTACATTTTGGGGCAAAAGGCCGTTTTCACACAATACACGAGGAAACTAACTTGAAAATTGGTGGTGGCATTGATGATGTTTGGTTAAATACAAATACGGGAAAACTGCATATAGTTGATTATAAAAGCACGTCACTAAAAACCGCAGGTAAAAACATAACTTTAGATGACCCTTGGAAAATTAGCTACAAACGTCAAATGGATTTATATGTTTGGGTAATGAGAAGAAAGGGCTTTGATGTCTCGGATATAGGATATTTTTTATACTGTGANGGTGATCGTTTTACTTCCAACTCTTTCCTCGGGTCTGAAAGTGCTACGATGCAATTCAAAATGTCGATTTTACCTTATAGTGTTCGTCTCGAATGGATTGAGCCCACTTTGTTTGCGATTCAAGAAACGTTGTATTCCAAGACAATGCCCAGACATAGCGAGTATTGTGAATATGGAAAATTTTTAGAAGATGTTCATAGTGCCGCAAGGGTTTTGTAACAAGCCTATACCTCGCCCAAACGCTCAACCCGGACAGGTAATTATTTCCAATTGATAATTTTAGAACTTTGAGATTTAGATTGTCCCATATAAACGATCGCCAGCGTCTCCAAGACCAGGAGTAATATAGCCGTTATCATTCAAACGTTCATCTAAACAGCAAGTGTAAATTTGAACGTCCGGATGTCTTTGTTCTATAGCCTTCACTCCCTCTGGTGCCGCTAATATAGATGTAAAAACAATATCAGTAGCTTCGTGCTTCTTAATAATTGAGATTGCTGCGTTTGCAGAGTTTCCAGTGGCAAGCATTGGATCCAAAATAATGGTTTTTGCATTTCCAATACCTTTGGGAAGGTTTATGTAATAATCATGCGCTTTAAGCGTTTCTTCGTCACGATATAGGCCAATGTGTCCGACTAAAGCACCTGAAACAATTTCAATAAACCCATCTAACATTCCATTTCCAGCTCGTAATATTGGAACGAGACATACAGTTTTTTCAGATAAAACTGGCGATCTCATGGATTGAATCGGTGTATTCGTAATAATGTTTTTCAGTGGTAAGTCCCTGAAGACCTCGTATGACATTAAAATAGAAATTTCTTTTAAAAGTCGNCGAAAGCTATTGGATGGCGTGTCAGTACATCTCATTAAAGTTAGTTTATGTTGAATTAGTGGGTGATTAAGAATTTTCAATTGCCCTTGGCGGCTCATCTTTTCCTCGCTGAAGTCAATTTGGGATCAAAAAAANGTTCTCATGAAAAAAGTTAATCCAAGGCATCGGTCTCTTCTAACTCTGGTTCTATATGCCTTGCAAAAAATATAGACAGCTCGTAAAGAATGATGATTGGAACAGCCAAGAGGACTTGGCTGATCACGTCGGGCGGAGTAACGATTGCTGCGAGAACAAACGCAAATAAGATAGCGTATTTCCTTTTTTTCTTTAAACCTTCTGCGTTAGTGATACCTACCTTTGTAGCTAGAAGTAAAAAGATAGGTAGCTCAAAACAAATACCAAAAGCCAAAATCAACCCCATGACCAACGAAAGGTATTCGTTGACTTTAGGTTCCAATTCCATTGGCAGGGTACCCTGGCCGCCTATTTGCTCGAAACTGACAAAAAATTCCCAAGCGATTGGAATAACGACGTAATAAACTGTTACAGCACCTAAAAGGAATAAAACCGGCGTCGCCAGGAGAAAAGGCAAAAACGCTCTTTTTTCTTTTGTATATAAGCCAGGTGCAACAAAACGCCATATTTGAGTTGCAATTAATGGGAACATCAAAAAAACCGCACCAAAAAAAGCAACCTTAACTTGTGTGAAAAAAGCCTCATGTAGACCAGTGAAAATCATTCGCCGTTGCCTGCCGTCACTCCCAATATTGGCGAGTGGTTCCACTAGAAAATTATAAATATTTTGCGAGAACGCGTAACAAAGGAAAAAAGCAAGTATCACTCCAACAAAGCAAAATATCAGTCGCCGGCGCAACTCACCCAAGTGATCGAGTAAGGGCATTGTAGTATCTTTCGAACCGGTACTGGTCATTTGTATTTTTTACTTCCGTGCTAAATGCTTTTCTAAGTTTATTTTTTATGTGATTGATGCTCAAAGTTTTTAGAATCTGCTTCTAAGTCTATGTATTCATTATTTGTATTAATAACCGCTAATTCTGTTTCTTTTGCGGTGACTGCAAGCTCCTTAGTTATCTCATTGACCCCAGTCTCCTTTATACTTTCTTCGAGAGAATGTTGAAAATCTTTTACAATATTTTTTGTTTGAAATACCCAACGTGACAGGGAACGAATTACCACTGGAAGATCTTTTGGACCGACAACTATAATGGCGATAAGTGTTATAAAAAATAATTCTTGCCAGCCAAGGTCTAACATACCGATCCCTACCTTTCTAATTCTGATGAATGGTTATTGAAAACTATTTCAATTAAACGCTTGCTTATGAACTTTGTTTCGCTCCTTCTCCTTTTTTTGATTTAACGGTCTGAGCCTCGATAAGTTCAATTTCTTCTATTTCTTCTGTTTCGGGAAATTCATCATTATTATTCATGCTTTTTTTGAAGTTTTTGAGACCTTTTCCAAGGTCACCCATTATCGAGGCAATTTTTCCTTTTCCTCCAAACAAGACCAATACGATAACAAGCACCACGAGCCAGTGCCAAATGCTAGTAAAACCCATTTTTCTTCTCCTTTGTTGTCAAAGTTTAATTTAAATTCTCTATTCCTCGGCTGTAGATGGGAAAGTGGTGACCCAGTGCCTTGCAATATCAATTCTGCGGCACAACCAGATTTCTTTGTGCTGCTGAACATAGTCTAAAAACTTCTCAAGGGCTTTTATGCGTCCTGGTCGTCCAATTAGTCGGCAATGTAATCCAATTGACATCATCCGGGGCGTGTTGGCGCTTTCCTCATAAAGTACGTCAAACGCATCGGTTAGATATGACAAAAATTGGTCTCCAGAATTAAAGCCTTGAGCAGTAGCAAACCGCATGTCATTTGCATCTAAAGTATATGGAACGACCAGATGATTTACGCCATTTACATTTGACCAAAATGGTAAATCATCGTTGTAATCATCCGCATCGTACAAAAACCCGCCTTCCTCAACAACTAAGCGACGGGTATTCTCGCTCGTCCGTCCAGTATACCAACCTAGTGGTCTTTCTCCTGTAATTTCCTTAATGATTTTCACAGCCTCTGAAATATGTAGGCGCTCAACTTCTTCCGGCACACCACTGTAGTCGATCCACCTTAAACCATGGCTGCATATCTCATGGTTCGCCTCTAGCATGGCCTCGGCAACACTCGGGTTCCTTTGTAAGGCCATGGCTACTGCAAAAACCGTAAGTGGAATATTTTTTTTCTTGAAGAGATCTAGTATGCGCCACACCCCAACACGGCTCCCATATTCATAGATTGATTCCATACTCAGGTGTCGCTTTCCAATCCATGGAGCCGCGCCGACTATCTCAGATAAGAATGCCTCCGATGCTTCATCACCGTGTAATATATTATTTTCTCCCCCTTCCTCNTAATTAAGTACAAACTGAACTGCTAATCTTGCACCATTTGGCCANTTNGGATTGGGAGGGTTGTTTTTATAACCAANCATGTCTCTGGGATATTTGCTGATTTCCATTATTTTAGTAATCCTTGGGTATTGGCGTTGAGTATCCCCCAACTTTACTGGTTTTTAATCCAGCTCCAATGAGCGCTTCAACAATTTTTAAGGCNCTGACAACGCCATCGATAACGGGTATCCCGGCTTCTTCTGATAGCCAATGGGTAAGATCAGTCATGCCAGCACATCCTAGTATGATAGCCTCACATCGGTCCTCTTCGATAGCACTTTTGATTTCAATAAGGAGATTATTTTGGGCTCTTGTTTCATCATTTTCTAATGCAAGCACTTCTATATTTGCCGAACGAACTTTGCGGCAATACCTGTCCATACCATACTTTGACACGAGATCCTCGATAATTGGAATAGATCTTGGCAATGTCGTAACAATAGAAAAATTATGGGCGATCATACTAGCCATATGCAACGAGGCCTCGCATATACCAACCACTGGGCCTGTTGCAATTTCCCTGCAAGCGTCTATTCCAGTGTCATCAAAGCAAGCGACAACAAATCCATCGAAGTCATTCTTTTCACCCCATTCGATTTTTTCAAGTAAACCCGGTAAGCTCATGGCTCCATCGTAATGGCCTTCAATGCTAGGTGGACTGTTAGAGGGATTTACTGTTTCCACAAATGTCCGAGATGCTTTATGCGACTCAACAAATTTAGCTATTTTGTNNGTCATTGTTGAGGTTGAATTAGGGTTGATCACAAGGATTTTGGGACCATCGGTTTCAGATTTAAGTGGGTTAATTTTTGCCTGCTTATTCATCTCTTTGTTTCCACGTCAGGTTAAAGTTCCTTCTTTGCTTATATGAGGCCTTTCCCTGAATCATCTCCAAATTTCTTTTTGCGTTTTTCAAGAATAACAATCACGCCAAAACAAATGGCTATTATACTAAACGAAACGAAAGTCGTTAGTGTTCCAAGTGCGTAGAGTGTTGGTGTTGTGACTGTAGTTGTCATTCCAAAAATTTCTAAGGGAAGCGTATTTTTGCTTCCAACTGAAAGAAGAGAGCGGGCAAATTCATCAAAACTTAGCGTAAAGCCGAAGAGCCCTACACCAACCAGACTTGGCCCAATAATTGGTAACAAAACAAATCTTAGAACTTGCCAGTTCGTCGCGCCAAGATCACGCGCGGCCTCTTCGTATGATTTATCGAAGCGATTGAAGACAGCAAACATTATCAGTAGCCCAAAAGGAAGTGTCCACGTGAGATGAGCACCCAGACCGGAAGTGTACCAGTGTCCTTCCAAACCCAAGCGGTCAAACAAAAGCCCAATGCCCAGTGTTAAAAGTATTGATGGTATTATTAGGCTTGAAATTGTTAAGTAAAATAAACTGTTAGAAAATTTAAATTTTTTACGAAATGCCATTCCNGCGGAAAGCGATATGACGACTGTCGCAACCATCACGATGACAGCCAAGGTTAGTGATCTTGAAAAGGACCCTTGAAAGTCACCCACCCGCTGTTCCTGAAATAGTTTGCTAAACCAATGTGTAGAAAATCCGTTCATAGGAAATGTNAGGCCTCCATTTGGACCTTGGAAGGATAATGTAATGATTGCGAACATTGGTCCATAAAGGAAAAACACGAAAAGGCAAAAAAATGCAGCTAAGATATAGAAGGATTTTTTACGGTTTTTGCTAAACATTTTATTCTAAAGTTCCTTACGGATGTTTATTGTCCGCATAAGAATAGCTACCATTCCCAAGACTACACATAGCAATATTATGGCATCAGCAGCAGCAGCAGGATATTGCAGTAAAGCGCGTTTATTGTTCATAGCAAGGCCGACAGATGCACTTTGTCCACCTGACATTGCTTGCACGGTTATGAAATCGCCCATAATTAGGCTAACAACAAAAATTGTACCAATTGCGATACCAGGTAGGCACAAGGGAATGATTACGTTGATAAGAATTTGCAGGCTATTTGCTCCCATGTCTTGTGCGGCTTCGATTATAGACTTGTCAATTCGCATCATGGAGTTGAAAATCGGGACTAGCATAAAAAGCGTGTATAAATGTACAAAAGCCAATATTACGGCGAAGTCTGAGTAAAGGAGCCATTCAAGAGGTTCGCCTATAACACCAAGTTCTAATAAAAGAGAGTTCATCAACCCATTTCTGCCTAGCACTGGTATCCAGGCAATCATTCTGATTATATTCGATGTCCAAAATGGGATAGTGCAGATTAAAAATAATATAATCTGCCACCTCAAGGTTCTGACATGAAATGCGAGAAAATAGGCCAGTGTAAAGCCAATTATTACGGTGAATAACCAGCCTAAAAATGCAAATTTAAATGTGTTCAAGTAAGTCGAATACGTAACACCGGACTCAAATATCTCTATGTAATTCGTAAGAACGAAATCTGGTATTAGACTAAATTCTGTATAATCCCAGAAGCTTACCGCAAGGATAATTACCACTGGGGCTACAAGAAATAGAACAAGTACTGATAATAATGGCAGTATCTGAAGCTGGATATTCATTCTTTTCTCAACGAACGTAATAATATCCCGGGTAAAATAATACCCGGGATATTTTCAACTTTNGAACTTATGCTATTGTGTGTTTTAAGCGGCGATGAATTCATTCCACTTACGCACCATGTAGCGGTTCTCCTTCATTACGGAGTTCCAGCATTCGACTTTACCCATTCGATCAAAGAAAGAGCCGCCATCTCTTACTGCTCCGGCTTTTTCCAGCTTATTACCAAATGGGTCTATGATGTCGGATTTGGCTGGTTTGCCTTCGTACCAGTAACCCCACTCATCAGCACTCATAAATTGTTTTGATGTCTCAGGAGCAGCTGAATAGTAACCTTGNCGCATAAGAAGGCCGCCAACCCAACCGGATAGATACCAGTTTATATATTCATAGGCTGCGTCTAATTCTAATCCTGAGAGGCTTCGCGATAGACCTAAGCCGCCGCCCCATGAGCGATATCCCTCCTTAAGAGGTTGGTAAATACACGGGATACCTTGGGATCGCACCTTCGTAATAGCCGGAGACCACATTGATTGAATGACGACTTCACCTGATGCCATTAGGTTTACAGATTCGTCGAAGGACTTCCAAAACGCTCGAAATTGTCCAGACTTCTTCGCATCTGTGAAAATCTTCATGGTCTTGTCGATCTCTTCTTTGGTCATATTCCCTTTATCGCCATAACTTACTTCGCCCATGGCTTCACAAACCATTGCTGCGTCCATGATGCCAATGGATGGAATATTTAAAATTGACGCTTTCCCCTTAAACTCTGGATTAAGCAGTTCCGCCCAGGAATTTATCGGGCGTTTTATNAGGTCGGGCCTTATTCCCAAAGTGTCTGCATTGTAAATAGTAGGGACAAGCGTGTACCAATTATTTTCTGTTGTGGAAAATTCCTTAGAATCAAGTGATTTCGCAAAACCGACTGTGTGAGGAGCAGTACCTTGCGCAATCTTAGAGGTTGGGGTTAGCTTACCACTTTTAAAAATTCCTACTATTTTGTCGTAATATTTCAATTTGCTAACATCAAACGGCTGTAGATTACCTGATCCCCAAATCTTCTTAACCGTGAAGTATTCGATGTCAGCAATATCAAAGGATTTCGGTTGCGTAACAACCCTTTGTGCTGTCGTATCAGTATCAAGAGCAGTCATTTCGAGGGTAAAACCAAGATCTTCCTTAACTTTCTTTGCGATTTCGTTGATGTTTGAAACCCCGGTTCCAAATTGTCGGAGCGTAACATTTTTAATATTTTGTGCCCAAATCGTTGGGAAGCCAGTTAATAAGCCCGATCCTAAAGCTGCTCCACCAACAGCAGCTGTTGTTTTTAAGAATTTTCGGCGATCGGCAGCCTTACCGCTAAGCGTTTTTGTCGTTTTATCTTTTTTCATAAGTCTTCCTTTTTAGTTGTTATCATTGGAGGTTATGTGCAGTCGTGGGTTTGGCGCTTAAGGGATGAATCTTCGCTGGATCGAGCGATATATCGATATCATCTCCTTCGCGCCAGTTATGCGAGAAGAAGTGGTCTTCGCCGCAAATAGCGTTGAATTCTTGGCCGTCATCGCTACGTAACCGTACTTGTACGTTCGAACCGGCATATTCTGACTGAATAAGTTTTGCCTTTGAACTGTATGAGCCTTTTTTGATTCCCCCCAGAACCAAACCGTCACTTCTCAAGGCAAATCTAATTTTATCTCCTAAGGAAAAGTTTGCTGAAGATATAGGAAACCTTAAATTACCTGGTCCTTCGACCGTCAAGGTTCTGCCGTCTGCTGATATGATTTGGCCGTTCAAAATATTTTGATCCCCGAGGAACTCTGCAACAAACTCGTTTGTTGGCTCCCTAAAAACAGTTCTCGGCTTGTCGGCTTGTTCGATATGACCGTCCCGCATCACTACCACGAGATCAGCGAGTGCCATCGCTTCTTCTTGGGAGTGCGTTACATGAACGAAGGAAATATTTAATTTCCGTTGTAACTGCTTCAGCTCGGCCCTCATTTGTTTTCGTAAAAATGGATCAAGAGCCGAAAGCGGCTCGTCCAGAAGAAGCACATCTGGGTTTCCTACCAAGGCTCTGGCGAGTGCAACGCGTTGCTGCTGCCCGCCAGAGAGTTGGGAAGGTAAACGATTTCTTAGGTCTTGCATCTCTACTAACGATAGCATTGCCATAGCCCGCTCGTTGCGTTCGGCTTTTTTGTNTCCGGCCATCTTTAGACTAAAAGCNACGTTCTCAAGACAATTAAGATGTGGAAATAATGCATAATTCTGAAACATCATTGCCGTTCCTCTCTTTGCGGGAGGCCGGACAGTNACATTTTTGTTGCTTATTAAAATGTCCCCAGATGTTGGTGTTTCATGTCCTGCGATCAACCTTAGAGTAGTTGACTTTCCGCAGCCAGAGGGGCCAAGCAGACAACAATAAGTTCCACTCTGGATTGTTAAATTTATCGAATCAACTGCTGTGACGGATTCAAAGCTCTTGCTTAATCCAACTAACTCGATTTGGCCTTTGCTCGTCATCTCTAATATTCAGCCCAATAAAAGATATATGCCCAATACCTTTATTCCAAAAAGCATGCCAAAAAATGAAAACCGAAAATTATTTATTAAAACAATTACTTAAGGGGAATATTAGAAAAATTTTTTGATTTAAAACTTGTTTTTTGCATAAAAATTAATCATATAATTTTTATTGCCTAATAATTGAGCGATGGTATCATTGCAACATAATGGCCGGTTGGCTTTACTTGTATCTTTAAGGAGAAATAGGACTAAAAATGACTGAATGCGCTATCTAACGTTTTATTATAGCGCAATTGTATCGACGAAACTTTTTGATGGATAAAGAGTATTATTTCCCGCATGCCCACTATGGTTTGATGCGTTAATGGTATATGTATTTATTTCTAGTTTAATGAAGAGGAACCCCGATGTCAGATCTAATTATNGAAATCGGTNATGCAGAGTTCAGAGCTAAATTTGAGAAAGCTAAGTCACCTAAAACCTGTGCGGCATTTGAAGCAGCAATGCCTTTTAGGAGTAAAATTATACATGTCAGGTGGAGCGGGGAGGCTGTTTGGATCCCTTTAGGCGATCGGGAATTTGGTGTTGGCTTTGAAGATGCTACTAGTCATCCTGCGCCTGGTGAAATCATCCTATATCCAGGTGGAGTAAGTGAAACGGAAATATTGCTTGCCTATGGTCCAACATGTTTCGCAAGTAAGGCAGGACAGTTGGCGGGAAATCATTTNATAACNATTACTGAAAATTTAGATAAAATTGCGGAGCTAGGGCGGGACACTTTATGGTCTGGCGCCAAGGATATTGTATTCAGGCAGGCATGATTTGCGATATCTCATCAGGGTTAGATAAGTTTAAAATTTTCTATAAATTTTAGCATTATCTGAAATCCTGCCTCAATGTCTTCTGATTTCACAGATTCTGCTGGATCATGGCTTACTCCTTCACGACACCTTAGAAAGATCATACCTGTTTCTGTTAAATCAGACATAGCAGCTGTATCGTGGCCTGCTCCGCTGGGCAAAAAGTACGTGGGATAGCCCGACTTAACGAATGCATTCTCCAGTTGTTTTATGACTTCATTAGAGCATTTTGTGCTTTCGGCGCTATGTGTTTTGGTCGTTATCAATTTTGCTTTCCGATTTGTACAAATTTCCTGTAGAGCTTGTTGCAATTCATTTTCCACTTTTTTTCGTACGCTATTTTCAGANGACCTTAGGTCGACGGTGAATTTTGCATGGCCCGGTATAACATTTGATGCGCCTGGTTTAATCGATATTTCTCCAACAGTAACAACCGTGTTTGCAGAAGCCTTTGCTATCTTTTCCAATTTTACAATGCACTCGCTAGCAGTGACTAAAGCGTCTTGTCGGAGATGTAGTGGAACAGTTCCTGCATGACCTGCTTTACCTATAATTTCTATAGTCAATCTCGTTGCTCCTGCTATTTCCGTGACAATGCCTGCAGCGAGGTTATTCTCCTCTAACACCGGACCTTGTTCGATATGAAGTTCAAGGTAGGCTGATATTTCACTTTTTTTACGTGCCGCATTAGGGATATTTTCGTTCTTGAGACCAAACTTATCTAGTGCTTCCTTCATCGAAATTTCGTCAGAGTCTAAACGATCGAGAGTATCTAAATCAAATGTTCCAGCTACCGCTTTGCTGCCTAAGTACGTGGACTTAAAGCGCGTGCCTTCTTCATCGGCAAACCCAATCACTTCGACGGCAAAGGGTAGACGCTTTCCTTGGCGTTCTAATGAGGCAACACAATGAATAGCGGTAACAACACCTAACATACCGTCATATTTGCCTGCATTTACAACAGTATCTAAGTGAGAGCCTAGCATTAGTGCTGGTAACCCGTTTTCATGCCCTTCGTATCGACCTACAATATTTCCGATAGGGTCTTGCCACGCTTTCATGCCTGCAACGCTCATCCAATCTGCTACCAGTTCATTCACTTTTTTGTGCTGGGAAGTGAGGTATCTTCTGGTAAGAAAGTCTTTATCCTCACTTATGAGGGCTAGCGCCTCAATCATTTCTGTAATGCTAGGTAAGTTGTTGTTCATCATTGTTTAATCATCACATCAGTTGGGTATTCTAGATGATGGTCTTCTTCTCTATATGCTTAGCAAGTCGTGCTAAAGGATAGCATAAGCAGAAATATAAAAGCGCCATTATTGGAAAAATGATAAATGGCTCAGAGCCAGGCACGGGGGAGTTAGCCCAGCGCTTTCCTATGAGCATAAGGTCTTGGAAACCTATTATGTAACAGAGTGAAGTCCCTTTAATGATTTGTATTAGAAAACCTATTGTTGGAGCGACACTAAATTTCACAGCCTGCGGCAAAATTACAAGTCTGAGCGTCTGAAAGAAATTCAAATTAAGCGCCTCGGCTGCTTCCCATTGACTTTGTGGGATAGCGGTTATTGCGCCCCGCCATACCTCTGCAAGATAGGCCGATGTGAAAAGAATCAATGCAACGCTTGCTGCCATCCAGGGGTTTATATCTTGCCCAAAGAGTTTTGGTATACCGAGTCCTAGAAGAAAGAGTAGCATAAGCAGGGGTAAAGATTGAAACAGCCAAATATAAAGGTAGCCAGCTGTATTAAGAAGCCTTATTGGGAGAATTCTGGAAAGTGTAATTAAGCTTCCGAGTAAACCGCCACCCAAAAAAGCAATTGCAGAAAGATAGATGGTGTATTGAGTTGCCCATATTAACTGGCTGATGATTATTCCCTCGGGTTCTCCAAACANTGAAGTAAAGCCATNCATTAACTTCGNTTCCCNAGTGTTTTTTTGAAAATGATTTCTAGGGATGCTTTTAGACTAAGTGCCAAAATAATGTAAATTACAGAAAGCGTGATAAATACCTCGAAAGATCGAAAGGTTCGGCTATCTATAAAAATGCCAGCATGTGTAAGGTCCGTGACACCTATTTCTGAAATTACCCCTGTCGTGAGAAAAATAAATATGAATTGACTGGAAAGGGATGGGAACATTTTGATTATTGTTTGGGGCAGGATCACTTTAAAGAACGTAACAGGTCTGCTTAGATTAAGAGATATAGCAGCTTCCAACTGGCCATTGGCAGTGCTGGCGTAACCACTTCTAAGAATTTCGGCAAAATAACCAGAAAAATTTATCGTCAATGCCAAAAGGGCGTGACACCAAAACGGCCAGACATAGCCGATTAGCCCAGGTAATCCAAAAGCAAAGAAGAATAATTGCACGATTAGAGGGGTATTACGAATAAAGTCGATATAGCAGGCGGCTAAAAGCCCTAGAATTGGCACCTTCCAATAATTAAGCGCGGCTAGGATGAACGCTAATAAAAAGCCCATCGCGCCTGCTCCAATGGTCAGAGCAGTTGAAACTCCAATGCCTTCCAGTAAAAGTAGGAGGTATTCTTCCGACCGGTATATTTCAAAAAAACGAAGTTCAAACATAAGGAGACAGACTTAAGAGGACCTATCATGGGAGTTAAAACTCGGTAGTGCTATATGACTAAAAATATTGATGGTTTACGTATTATTCACTTTTTTTCACAGTATAAAAGTCACCGAAGAAAAGCCAGGCCTGCCTCTTCGACAGGCCTGCCTTTTTAAAATATTTAAAGTGACGGCAACGGTGGCAGGTCTTGCCCGAGCCACTTTTTAGAAATTTTGTTCAAATCTCCACCTAGTTTCTTATGAAGGATGAAAACATTTACCCATCGAAGTAGGTCTTCATTGCCTTTCTTTATACCTATGAAACANGGGCTTTCCTTAATTATAAATTTTGTTTTTAAATCAAAAGAGGGGTCAGCATCCGTTATCGATGCAGCAGCTGTATTACCAGCGACTAGCACTTGTACTTGTCCCGATTTAATGGCACTTAGCGTTGCTGCGTTATCGCCAAATCTTGTAATTTTTGCTCCTTTTGGAGCCTTGGCAGTTAGTTCTAGATCTTCAAGGGTTCCTCCTGTAACCCCCACAGTTAAACCATCTAAGTCTTCATATGAACTGATTTTAATTTTAGATGCGGAAAACACACCCGAAAAAAATGGGGCATAAGCACTTGAGAAATTGATCGATTTAGCTCTTTTGGGGTTTGCTCCCATTGTCGAAATGACCAAGTCGACTTTATCNGTTTCNAAAAATGGGATGCGTTGTTTGGATACGACTGGCACTAGCTTTAATTTTACACCAAGGTCTTTGGCAATTAATTTTGCCACATCAACGTCATAGCCCTCATGTTTGCCCGTTTTCCCTACTGAACCAAACGGAGGGAAGGCTTCAGGCACAGCTATTACGACTTCACCTTTTTTAAGTATTTCATTCAAGTCGGCTCCATTAGCTATAAATGGTGCAACCAGGAGCCCCAGGAAAATTGGGAAGGAATGCAAAAGTCTTTTAAATTTCATGGTAATCCTCTTTCATCAAAAATAAGTTTTGTTGGCCAGGATCAAAGTGTTTGGATCTAAGTCCGATTGNAGCGCTGGCTNCCTGTTAGTTGCGCTGTATCAACACACTCACCCCTTGAGCAACCTNNTACACTACAAAAAACATGCCAGCTTATAACTAATTGAAATTNTTAGTAAAAATAATATTGAGGAAAAAAATNTGAAAAGAAGTGATTAAAATATAATCACTTTATTGTATATGCTTAAAAATTAGACAAAAAATTTAACTTAATCCTAATCCACCCTCAGATTTAAGAAATTCAGCAAGTTCCTCGACGCCGTTGCCATTTCGCATAGAGCCAAAAATATAAGGTAAATCACCTCTATTTTCTGCGGTGTCCCTTTTCATTTGATCTAAGTCTACTTCCACATACTCTGCCAGTTCTATCTTATTTATCACGAGCATGTCTGATTTCATAAGTGCNGGTCCCTTTTTCCTGGGTATGTCACCTCCCATACAAACATCTATGACGTATATGGTCAAATCTACAAGCTCAGGACTAAAAGTGGCTGCTAGATTATCGCCCCCAGACTCAAGCAAGATCAATTCTAAGTCGGGAAGGCGTTTCTTTAATGTCTCTATCGCCGCGATGTTAACCGACGCATCTTCACGGATTGCAGTGTGGGGGCAACCACCAGTCTCTACACCATAAATTCTATCAGATGTGAGCGCTTGAGCATTAATCAGATAATTTGCATCCTCTCGGGTATAAATATCGTTGGTTATTACTGCCATTGAAATTTCCTGCGATAGTGTTCGGCAGAGAGCTTCAGTTAAACTGGTTTTACCGGCACCAACAGGACCGCCAATTCCAACCCTTAGCGGACCGAACCGTATTTGGTTTTTTGTCATGTTCTGAAAATCCTTTGTTCTGAATATTCGTGGTGCATCGAAAGTAAATCCGCAAAAAAAGCGCCACCTCGAAGATCATNAANANAACTATTGGCTAGTTCTTCAGAGAGGCTTTTAATATTTGGCATCAACCGAAAAAGACAGTCTTGCCCTGCTTCTTGACCAATCGGGATAATCCTGATCCCGACATGAATAAGGTTATTTACAAAAGACTGAAGAAAGCTCTGCAGGGTTAATCTCAAATCAATTTTGAACTCTCGCGCTGCTTTTCCAATNGCGACTGGATAGGTTAGATTTTCTTCTAGTTTTAACCCATAAACATTGTTCACTGCCCGTACAAATGCGCTCCCCATTTCTCTAGTTTCAAGATGTCTTTCACGACTTGCAGCTAAACTTAGACAAAGACAATTCGCGTCAGATACATTATTGTAAGCTGCGCTCAAAAATACTCCGTCATTCCAACCGGAGCCCTCTTTCAATAAATGGTTTATCCATCCAACTAAGTCATTAGAACTTTTTATAAAACCGCTGTTAATAGCAGNCTCTAATCCGTGCGAATAAGAAAACGCCCCTACAGGAAAGCTTGGGGAGAACCAGGCTTGTAGAATCATGATGCTATCAGATTGATTTTGCATTTTTATATCAGTCTAACTCTGAAAACTAATGCTTTACTCATGGTGATGATCGTGGGTCCTTCCATGGCCATATGCGCCNCCTTCTGGGGTNAACTTCGCAATTAGTTTTTCGGTTTGAGCTCCNAGTTTNTCNAACATNATTTCTAGGACATGGNCTTCTNTAATAAGTAGGAAATTTTNCCNAATNTGACACGGGGTNTGCCGATTACCNATGTGCCATGCNATTTGGGCGAGATTTTTATGTGTAATTTTTAAAAGCGGCTCGGGCTTCAGTTTTATTCCAATTANACGACCATCATCNAGNAGGAAGCTGTCATTCTCAGANAGCGANTGGGTTTCTGGTAATTCAACAAGAAATTCTTCACCTTTGTTACTTACTAATTTTTTGCGCCTTAGAAAGCGCCCCTCGTAGTCCAAATCAATCAAATCATCAATACAATCTGCTTTTATATTTTTTGCGATTTCGTGAGCGATATTCATGTCTTATCTTCCTAAAATCAAAATAAAAAATATCTTTGAGCCATTGGTAATTCCGTGGCAGGTTCGCACGTAAGCAATTCACCGTCGGCTCGGACTTCATATGTCTCAGGATTGACTTGAATCTCAGGTTGATAGGTATTCATCAACATATCTGATTTTGATATAGTTCTGGTGTTTTGTACCGGCAAAGTCTCTTTAACTAATCCTATCCGTTCTGAAAGCCTCTCGTCCTTGGCCCTTTGACTAATAAAGGTGACAGTTGATTTTTCTACAGAGCGTCCAAACGAAGCGAACATTGGTCTTGTATGAACAGGTTGGGGCGTAGGAATGGATGCATTAGGATCGCCCATCTGAGATACCGCAATACTCCCTCCCAGCAAAACCATTTCAGGTTTAACACCNAAGAAGGCGGGATTCCAAATTACGAGATCGGCTCGTTTACCAATCTCAATTGAACCTATGTGCGCTGAAATGCCATGGCATATAGCGGGATTTATGGTGTATTTGGCAATGTATCGTTTGACCCGAAAATTGTCATTATCTCCTGGTTCCTCAGAAAGACGCCCCCGTTGTTGCTTCATCTTGTGAGCGGTTTGCCAGGTCCTGATGATTACCTCCGCGACCCTTCCCATGGCCTGACTATCTGAGGCAATAATTGAAAATGCCCCCATATCATGAAGTATATCTTCGGCTGCAATGGTTTCTCGTCTGATTCGACTCTCAGCAAAAGCNACATCCTCGGGAATTGANTTATCGAGATGATGGCATACCATCAGCATATCTAGATGTTCCTCTAGCGTATTCACAGTNTAAGGNCGAGTTGGATTTGTTGATGAGGGAATAATATTGTTCTCACCACAAACTTTAATAATATCGGGCGCGTGTCCACCACCCGCACCCTCCGTATGAAAGGCGTGTATAGTGCGGCCGTCTATAGCCTTCAATGTATTCTCGACAAATCCGCTTTCATTAAGCGTATCGGTATGTATCATAACTTGAACATCTAATTCTTCGGCAACTGATAAACAGTTATCTATCGCACCTGGTGTAGTCCCCCAGTCTTCATGCAGTTTAAGTGCGCATGCACCTCCAATAATTTGTTCTTCTAAAGGATGAGGCAGAGACGCGTTCCCCTTTCCGGCAAATGCAAGATTCATAGCAAAATGATCGGCTGACTGCAGCATGCGTTCTATATGCCAAGGTCCCGGCGTACAAGTTGTTGCAAGAGTACCATGGGCGGGTCCGGTGCCACCNCCAAGCATTGTTGTTATACCTGAATGCAACGCGTCGTCGATCTGCTGTGGACAAATGAAATGAATGTGACTATCAAAACCGCCAGCAGTTACAATGTTACCTTCGCCGGCTATAACTTCCGTGCCCGGACCGATAATTACATCCACGTTACTTTGCGTATCTGGGTTTCCGCCTTTCCCTATTGCACAAATTTTCCCGTCTTTTATTCCAATATCCGCCTTAAAAATACCTGTTACGTCAACAATCAGCGCGTTCGTTATAATCGTATCTACTGCGCCTTTGGAGCGAGATATTTGGGATTGTCCCATCCCATCTCTAATAACTTTTCCTCCGCCAAACTTAACTTCATCCCCGTAAGACGTTAGATCTTTTTCTACTTCTATAAAAAGTTCGGTATCTGCCAACCTCACCTTATCGCCAACGGTTGGCCCATACATGTCGGCATAAGATCTTCTCGAAATACTNTTTGCCATCATAACTCACCCATAATTTTTTTCTGGAACCCAAAAATTTTTCTCTCACCGGAAAATGGAACTAATCGCACTTGACGCGTCTGACCTGGTTCAAAACGAATGGCAGTNCCTGCAGCTATATTTAATCGCATGCCCTTGGTCTCGTTTCTGTTGAATAATAATGCTTCGTTCGTTTCAAAAAAATGGTAGTGGCTACCAACTTGGATAGGCCGGTCACCAGAATTTGAAACGTTGATCTCTAGTTCTGAACGCCCTTCATTCAGAAGGATATTACCGTCCGCCGTTATTACTTCGCCTGGAATCATATTATTCTTACCTTTTATCGTATTGGGTTATGAACTGTTACAAGTTTGGTGCCATCCGGAAAGGTGGCTTCTACTTGCACGTCATGAATTATCTCAGGAATACCTTCCATGCAGTCATCCCGCTTGACGACATGGGCACCAGCCTCCATTAAATCTGCAACAGATCTCCCATCTCTGGCTCCCTCAACAACAAAGTCACTAATTAATGCTATGGCTTCAGGGTAGTTTAATTTCACACCTCGCTCTTTACGATTTCGGGCTACCATTGCTGCCATTGAAATAAGCAATTTATCCTTTTCGCGCGGNCTGAGTTTCATAACTTATCCTTTTTCNAATTACGTCTGCCAAACTTGTGGTANTGGCTGTTCAAGTAGTTCTTGTAAGAGAACGTTTATTTCTTTTCTNAAGATAGATGGATCTGAGTTCAGCATTCTCACTACTAACTTCTCTACCCAATAGGAAATG
>FUFK010063123.1_pt1 | contig 19695 bp, 16 predicted proteins | sample 1021851 | NCBI WGS metagenome assembly FUFK01 (sample SAMEA51879418, study PRJEB19060) | metagenome
CGCCACCGTGCTCTTCGCCATCATAGTTTTGGCGTATTCGCTTGTGAACAACAGTTCGGAGTAACGATCACAAACAGCGATGGCATTGAGGTACCTGTAAGGACCATTGCCGAGCAGCATATCATTGAAGACTTGGGCTTTGTCCCATCAGTACAAGACTGGCTCAAGAGCATCGATAAAGAGTTCTGGATGACCGGTCGCAAATTGAATTTAGATGAACAAGATTCCGAGAGAAGTCCTCGACGCAGTAGAAGACCTGTACAAGAACAGCCAGGTTGACCCACGGGAATACCCTGGCGTTTACATCTACTGGCAAGGCTGTGGCGACAGCGGAGGCATCGATGACATTTACTTTCTGAGTCCGAAAGGTCTCGACTTCGCCAAGCGCACTGACGATGCGCCTCCTCGTTGGAACCATCGTGACGAATACANGTTCGAAGAGCACTATGCCTGTCGTCCGCAACGTGGCCGGTTTGACAACGAAGAACGTATGTGCCCTATTGCTGGCAATGTTCGCCACGAGCTGACCATTGATCAGTGGGTGTACCAACACTTTGATGTGTGTGAAATCAATGACGGTGGCTTTGCTCACTGCTTCATCGAGATGCCGCATGGTAAAGTCTGGGGCAGTAGCTACAACTGGGTTCAAACTGAAGAGCAAGTTCGATTCGACAGCTATGAAGATTGACCAGCGGCGACTGAAACGTCAGCAGGAAGTCATTGACAAGTGGACTCAAGCGGGGCGACGGGGGACTTTGGAAGCCGTAACCGGTTTCGGTAAGACCTTCGTTGCCTTGCTTATCCTGCAAGAGATGAATGAGAAGCTCCCTACAGGTACTTCTCTTATCGTAGTGCCGACACAGAACCTCAAGCAGCAGTGGGAGGAGAGCATCAATGAAATGCACATCACCAATGCTCGAGTCATGGTTATCAACAGCGCTGTGAAAATGAATCACAACGTCGACTTGTTGATACTTGACGAGATTCATAACTACATGTCGGAGGTGTTTCGTGGTATATTTGCATGCACCGATTATCGGTATATCCTCGGGTTGACTGCAACCCTTGACCCTGAAGACCCTAGGTTTCACGTCATCAGTCAAGCCGCTCCGGTTATCGATACGATCACCTTGCATGAAGCTGTGCGCAACGACTACGTGTCGCAGTTTCAAGTCTTCAACCTTGGCCTACGCATGAGCGAGAACGAGGAGAAGAACTACAAACTGGTAACAGACGACTACTACAAAGCGTTTGCTATCTTCAACAACCGGTTTCACTCAGCTATGCGCTGTATGACCGACCGACAATACCTGTCAGTATTCACAAGAAACTTGGCAGGATGGGATGAACAACAGGTACTGAACCAGGCCCGTGCGTTCAACCGAGCAATGCAGAAACGTAAGCAGCTCATCTACAAGAGTGCTACGAAGCGTGAAGCAGCGAAGAAGCTGATAGAGATATTTGATGTACCCACCATCACCTTCTCTGAAAGCGTTGACTTCGCAGTTCAAATGAATAAAGAGACGCAGCCTTGGGGTGCAGCATATCATTCAAAGATGTCCAAGTACGCTCGCCAGAACGTGTTGGATTCCTTTGCTGACCTTCGGACAGATATACGTGTGATTCATACCGCACGTGCTTTGGACGAGGGGTTTGATGTAAAAGGTATAGAGCTGGCTATTGTGTGTTCCGGTACGAGCACGCCTCGACAAGACTTGCAACGGACAGGCCGTGCAATCAGGTTCAAGGAGGGCAAGACCGGAGTGATTATNAACCTTTACTTGAAAGATACTCAAGATGAAAAATGGCTTAAGAAAAGACAGTCGAAGTCTGCCAACGTCCAGTGGGTCCACTCTATCGAGGAGCTACTCTCTAAGTGCAACGACTCTCTACTCAGAAATCCTATTACTGGTTAAGTCCGGTAAGCGGAAGTGGGAGGACGAAGCATGGCAGTTTCAACTTTCTCTTAGCGAAGAGATGAATATCAATGCTCCTATCAGTCAGATTCATAGCTCGCTGGTAGAAGCTCGCAATGTTGAACAGCTTATTGTGACAAGAGATGGTGTACCCGCTTGACAAGTACGTAGANGTACTACTCCAGCTGGACATCAGTCCAATACAAGTGCTGTTTTGCCAAATCATATATGAACGGCGACATGACCTACTCTACAAGATTGCCCAAGAGGGGCAGATATTCCCCAAGAAATACTTGGATGATCTTGTAGACAAGGGCATGGTTATCGATACCAATCCTAACGAGAACTCCAAATACGCAGATTTCTATGAGGTTACGGACAAGTTTGTTCAGGCGTTCTACGCTGTCTCGACGACTGACGGCGAGGAGTTCTGGGCTGCATACCCTGCTTTCATTACCATCGATGGTAAAAAGATTCCGGCTAAGGCGGTCAACAAAGAGGAACTGGTAAAGTGGTATCACAAACATGTAGGTAGTATGCATGACCATGACAAGGTGATGCAGGCACTCAAGTTTGCCAAAGAGCGTAAGCTTATCAGCATGCGTATCGACAAGTGGCTACAAGCCGAGAGCTTTGTTGACCTTTGGGAGATGATGAAAGATGTACCCGTAGAAGACCTACCGCATGACCGAATCCTCTGAACTCAAGGTAGTCCCAATGGCTACTGTTGTGGAGTCTACACAGACTACAATCCACAACTACATGGATGGCAAGATCCCCGTGATGAAAACGCGCTGGGAGAAAGTCAACAAGATGCTGTTGGGCGGCATGCAGTTCGGGATGGTATACGTTGTAGCCGGAGCGTCCGGTCATGGTAAGAGTATGTTCTTGAACAACCTCATCCGTGACTTCACCTCTACGGCCTACAACAAGTTCGATAAACCTGTAAAGATTCTGCACTTCTCGTTCGAGATGTCTGCAGAGATGGAGCTGATGCGGCGGCTGTCCTCACTTGCTGAGGTGCCGCTCGATCGTATGCTACACGCAACGACAGCATTGGATGATGTGGAACGTGTGATGATTGAGGACAAGCTCGCTCAGATACACGAACCATCTATGTTCTTTATCGAACAACCTGGTAACCGGTTACAGATAGCACGCGCTGTCTCTAAGTTTATCCAGACTCATGGCGATTGTCACTACGTCATTTGTCTTGACCACACTTTGCTGGTTACCCCTATGCCCGGTGAGAACGAGATACAGACTCTCGCTGAACTGGGTAAGATGTGTATCGAAATCCGTAAGCGCTTTGGCGCTATGGTGGTGTTACTCTCTCAGCTGAACGACAAGATCGAGGGTGAGAAGAGACGTGACCCAGATACACCAAACCTACACTACCCACTGAAGACTGATATTCATGGCTCAAAGCAACTCTACCACGCTGCTGATGTCGTCATGGTAATCCATCAGCCTTCTCTACTGGGGCTAGAAAGCTATGGCAGGAAGAACCTGCCTACGAGAAACCTGGTAGCGCTACACTGTCTCAAGAACCGACACGGTCAAGCAGGCATTACGCTACTCAAGAACAACTTAAGACATGGAATCTTTGAAGACTGGGACGGTGGAGATTCGCCAGCACGTAGAGACAACCCCTACGGTTTGTAAGAACTTCGTCGTCGGTACTGTACTGGTAGAAGAATGGCAAATGCATGACTTGCTTCGGACTAAAGGACAGTCCGGTTCATTCATGATTTTGGGCCAGCACCGTATGTTCAAATTCATTGGACATGACTATGTAACTTCCTCTGGGCTAGGCGATTATACTGTCAGTTCTTCGGCTGTTGTTGTCGACAATCCGGAGCTTCTGTCGTATCTTAGAGAGCGCGCACAGAAGATGCTGGGCGACATCATTCAAGAAATAGAAGAAGGAGTATTTGATGATTGAACCACAGAAAATTACAGCGGCACAATCGCCGCAACGCTTGTTCATTTACGGCAAGCCAAAGGTGGGCAAGACTAGTGCAGTAGCACAGTTGCCCAAGCACTTGATTATCGATACCGAAGTCAAGGGCCGATCGAATGGAGAACTACTTGGTGGCACATCGTATTGCGATGGTGCAACAAGCATTGTAGTCGAGTCTCTCAATGGACTCAAGGCATGCTTGACTTACTTGCAAGAGAATCCTGACAACCATGACTTTGTTGTGCTCGATACTATCGACCATATCGAAGCGTGGGTAACAGAAGCTGTATGCCGGTCACACAGTGTCAAACACATTGGTGACATTCCTCACGGCAAGGGCTGGTCTCTTATGCGTAGTCAAGTCATTGCTATTGTCGAGCAGTTCGCTCGTGCATCAAAGCATATCATTATCGTTGGGCACCAGAAAGATGGGCATGACGAAGAAGGTGTTGAGGTGCAGAAGATTAACCTTACCGGTAAGCTCAAGACTCACCTCTGTTCTATTATGGACGGTGTGGGGCGTATCACTCGTGAAGAGGATAAGCTGATGATTGACTTCCGGACTGGTGTAAATACTGATGCAGGGTGTCGTGTCCCTACCCTTGCTGGTCAGTTTGTTGAATTAGAGTGGGACACTGTATACCCTGATACTATCCAATAATGTACGGATTTGATGAACAGACCGGAGCCTCAGCTGGTGGCTCCCGTATTCCAGCAGGCATCACAGAGAATGTGACCCTGAAAGATGTATTGTATGAACCGCTCAAAGCAGATGGCAGCGGTGATGACGTGATTAAGTTCTTGTTCAGTGATGCGACCGGTGCATCGTTTACTCACATCGAGTTTCCTATCGATGCCGACCGGTTGACTGAACTGGCTAAGGGCTGGGGTAAGAGTCAGGCAGACGCCGAAGCTTACGTCAAGCAGCAGTTCGACGCACAGGGTGAGCGTATCAAGCACATCCTCTCATGCTATATCCCCAAGGACAAGTGTGTGTTCCGTGCAGCTAACTTCCAAGAGTTTGCTGAGGGTGTAATCAAAATGATTGGTGACACCTATGTAGATGTGCCTTGCCGTGTCAAGATTGTGTACAAGAAGAACAGTCAGTACACGACCTTCCCCAACCGTGCGTTCAAGCCGTTCATTCAGCCTATGCGCGAACCAAATCGCCTTGTGATTGACCCCAAGTGGGATATTATCGAGGCTGCTGAACCGGATACGTCTGGTGATGCTTGGGCTGCAAGTGAGTCTACAACCCAGGAAACAGCTGACCAAGCTCCCTGGTAATGTATCAGCTCAAGCCTGACCTAACTGCAGAATACATCCTCAGTCAATACAGTCAGGAGCAAATCATGGAGCACTACCTCGGTGTGCCCATCAAGCTTCGACGTAGGTTTCTGTCTCCGCTACGGCAGGACAAGAACCCGACCTGTGGATTCTTCTACACGAAAGAAGGCTCGCTGATATTCAAAGACTTTGCTGGGTTCTTCAGCGGTGGATGCTTCAAGGTTGTCATGCACATGTACAACTGTAGCTTTCACGAAGCACTGGAGATCATAGCAAATGACTTCGGTATAATTGATGGGGTGCGGGTAGAACGTAAAGACTATCCGCACCTCGTCACTTTTCAGCGTAGAGAGACCATCATAGAAATCAAGCGCCGTCCTTTCAACGATGAGGACCGCGAGTACTGGACACAGTTCGGTATTAGCAAGGCGACACTACTGCATTTCCGTGTACCTCCTCTCGAAGCTGCATGGCTCAATGGCAAGCTCATCTATTCCTATCGGAAAGGTGACCCGGCTTATGCCTATGACTTTGGTGACGAACAGTACAAGCTGTACTTCCCAAAGAGAAAGACTAACCGATTCATGTGCAACTGCAGCATAGTACAAGGCTACCAAGTACCACGTGATCTGAGCGGTGGCGTAGTAATCACCAAGAGCATGAAGGACGTAATGGTTCTGCATGAGTTTGGCATTACCGCTTTCGCACCACAATCTGAGACAGTATACCCTGACCCAGACTGGATTGCCGGTCTGTTGGAAGAAGCCCCCAAGGTCAGAAGTCTGTATGACTTTGACCGAGCTGGCGTAACCATGGCGAACTTCATGCGTAAGCGCTATGGCATTCAGCCTGTGTTTCTTACGAATGGCAGATTCGGTACCAGGGACTTTGGAGCTAAGGACATCAGCGACTTAGTTCAGCTGCTAGGCAAAGAAGCTGTAGGTAAATCTATATCTTTATGGTATGGCACACCTCGCTACGGTGATTGTGCCGGAGTTCATCACACACGTGAAGATGAGCAACCGGCGCCGTCCCACCTACTACACAGAGAAGGACAAGATTCCTAAGAAGTATCAAGACCCAACGTTTCATTTCGATAGAAAGGGACGCCTCTGTACCAATGACGGTCAACCTATTATCAGAAATGCAAGGAGTGTCAACACTCCTCGTATGAAGAAGATTAATGGGCAAGACTTCTACGCTGGATCGACACGACCAGTGATGCGAGTCAAGATTGTCAATGCTATCAAGGATGCTTTCCGGCCTTACCTTAGGAAGGTTCGGAAGATTCCTAAAGACAAGTTTCCAATTCAAATTAGCTGTGCCATGTTTGATGTGCCCGGTAAAGCTGACTGGGACTTAGATAACAAATGGATCTACCTCAAGGTGTTCCAAGACTTGATTGTCCAAGAGAACATTATTCCTGACGACAACATCAAGTATGTTAGCAAGGCCGCGAGCATGGAGTTCTTTCCCGTCGAAGATGAGAAAGACCGTAAGCTCGTCTTTACCATTAAATCAGACAGCAGGAAGCACACGTACTTCTATGTATGATTCATGTAACAGCGAAGGTTGTTGAGGGCCAACTGGTTCCTCATGAAGACCTTCAGTTCCGTAACGAGCTACGCAAGCTCGAAGGACACGACGTCGAGGTAATAGTCCGTAGCGTTCGTATCCGCAGCAATCCCCAGAACAGATACTACTGGGGCACCCTTTTGTATATGATTCGAGAAGAACTCGAACAAGCCGGCTATCAAGCTGGTGACCTGGTTTCTGATGAGACCGGCAACCTTACACGCGATCTCGTCCACGAGGTGATGAAAGAACTCTTTGCTAAGAAAGAGATATACCATCCCGAAACTGGGCGTGTGATTGCAACCACCAAGCGGTCTACCCGTGATATGTCGACTAAAGAGTTCAAGACTTACATCGACAACATCCGGCAGTGGGCTGTAGAGAATCTGAGTCTGGATGTGCCAGACCCAACCCACCTTTATTCCATACAGTAATGGGCAAATTGAAAGAGTACTACCACGATGAAATCAATAGTGGTATGCAAGGCGAAGACAAAGACTACGCCGTTGCAAACATGATGCAAATCCAGAGTGCTACAGCAGACTGGATGCAAGGACGTATGACCACAGCAAACTGGGTCAAGGCGATTATGCATGAGGTTACTGACTTTGAGAATCGTCACGACCCATGTCAACCGAGGTAAGCCGCGAGGAGCTGTATCAAGCACTCCGCGATGACGCTCCATACGATCACGGCAGCCTCTACGGATACCATAGCATGAGTGCGCTATGGGATTGCGGTACCAACACTACCTATCGGTTTGGTATCGAGGCAGAGAAAGAAGATGAACACGGTGAAATTATTTGCCGTGCTTACCAAGGCGATCGGGAGGAATTGCTGCCACGTCAATGGCGAGCAGAACGTGATGGTTCACTGGGCTATCACGGCTTCGAGCTAATCAGCCCCATCTACAATCTCAAGTCAAACAAGTGGAAGGTTGATTTATCCACGCCTGTATTGAACTACCTCATTCACTGCAAGACGAGCTTTCGCTGCGGTGGACACATCACCATCTCTGTAGCCGGTAAGGACCAGGACTGGTATGTGAACAAGGCTGCACAGATTATACCGCTGTTGTATGCTCTGTATCCAAAGCGTGCTAAGCGTCGTGGGTATGCCCGATTCTACAAGAAGGGGGACTACCACGATAGGTACAATGCTATCAACTTGGGTAACTCCGGACGCATGGAGATTCGCATCTTCGCCGGCATCAAACATCTCAAGCAACTGGAGTGGCGTATCAAGCTGCTGCAGATTCTGTTTACCACAGAGAAGTATGATGACCTCAAGTGGGATACCATCTACAAGGATCTCCTTGATGTGCATCAAGGTCTCGGTAAGCACATCTTCGAACTGTACGGTAAGAAGTATGGCGAGAAGGTGATGCTATCTGCTGCCTATGCTAAGGCATTCGAAAACCAAGGTATCGAATGGCGCACCTACAACAAGGTGCGTACCCTTATTCCAACCGGTGTACGGAACCAGCTGATCGTTCAGCCCGACCCAACGCCTAAGTCTAACGCTCAACAACTCACTCTCGATGTGTGTGATTATAGTCAAGAAGCAACCAGGGAAGCTTGATCAGTCCATTGCGACTCAAGCCCTGTGTTACAACCCGCATGGTTTCGGTATACAAACCTTGGACGACGGGCAGGTATACCACACTATGGACATCAAAGAAGCTCAGGACTGGCTAAAGTCTGAGCGACCCTATGTCTTTCACTCTCGTCTGACTACAGTCGGCGAGACCAGCCTAGACAACTGCCACCCTGTGCAAGTCAATGAGCACAACTGGCTGTTCCACAACGGTACTGTTGCAGTACCACATACATGGGACAAGAAGAAGTCTGATACACGCTTTGTAGCAGAGACCCTTCGTAAGACCCCGTGGCAATCGTGGAAGGATATCCTCTCCCTTACACCTAGCCGTTTTGTGTACACCCGCAAGTCCAAGTCCGGCAAGATGTACGTCAACCGCATCGGTGAGTGGCATGAGAAGGATGGAGTCTTCTACAGCAAGCCCAACGTACTCGACAAGAAGCATCTCGTTGCTGTCTACGGTACGCTGCGCAAAGGCTTTGGCAACCACCGTTTGATGTCTACTGCTAATCTGCTAGATAGTGGTAGCACTGTAGATCAGTACGCTATGATTGCTGAGGGCATTCCGTACGTCCACTCTGAGGTACGTGAGGATGGTCACAACATTGCCGTAGAGGTATATGCTGTAGACGACTCCGAGCTGCTGGATATGGACAGGCTGGAGAACCACCCTAACTGGTATACTCGTAAGCAGGTACCTATCCATTTGGACAACGGGCTGGTTGTCGATGCTTGGTTGTACTTCAACGATACTGTTGACGTTGAAGGGCACACCTTCTATGCCGACTTTGAACACTACCGCAAGCCTACGATGGAGACGCTACACCGGCGTTCCATCTTTGACGAGCTGGAGGAGGAGAAGCACTATGACTACGGCTACGACTTCCTGTGGGATGAGAACGAGAAGATGTGGTTCAACCTCACGACTGAGCAGTATCTTACAGACGGTGAGTACAAGCGCATCACAAACGAGCAACTCTCACTATTCAACATATGAGTTACTTCGACATCAAAGCTGTAAGCAACAGCTCCTTGAACTACATTGATCCGGAGAGCGGGGGTAATCCCCGTCTCTTCCGGAAGTTCTTGGATGGACAGCTGGATGAGAAGCCTTCCAAATCTTTTGAGATTGGAACGCTCATCCACGAGGAGCTGCTCGAACCGGGCAAGCTCGATATTGTACCAGATAATATTCCTGGTCCTAAGACGCAGGATATCATTGACCGTTTGTGGCAGCGTCTTTACGAAGACGTGGAGGCCGGAGAAGCCGAAGAGCTAGACCTCGAAAGCCTTGCAGACGAGACATGGCAAGCAGTTATACCTGCAGACTTCTACCCTAAGTATACTTTGCAGACCAAGATTAACCGCATCCTACGGGATGGCGGGCAGTATTGGAAAGCTCTGTATTCAAACCAAGGCAAGAAGATTGTTGACCCTGCTACCTGGCATATCGTACAAGGCTGCATTGAGTCTATCAAGATGCATGATGTTGCTAAGGAGCTGATCCTTGGCAACGGCTTCAATGCTTTTGATGAGGCATATGCCGAGACTGAAATTACTTTTGATATTCAGTGGAATGCTAAAGACGAGCCGGAAGTCACTGTGCCCATCAAGGCGAAAATCGACCGCATCCTTCTCAACCACAAGGAGAAGACTATTACGCTTGTAGATCTCAAGACTACAGCTAAGCCCCTTGGACGGTTTGAAGAAACGGTGGCTATGTACAACTACTACCGGCAGCTGGCTTGGTATCAGATGTGCCTGCATACTGCATACCCTGAATACACTGTAGACGAATGTTACATCGTTGCAGTTCAAACCAACAAGGAGTATCCGTGCGATGTGTTCAAGATTGATGCTACTTACCTCTCAGCAGGTATCAGCGAATACGAGAAACACCTTGACCGGATTGCTTTTCACATGGCCCGCAACAACTGGGGTAACTCTATGGAGACTCAGTTGGGCTGCATTCACAATTTAGTATTACCCGATGATCCACGAGTCGTATGATTTTGTCGTCGGAGAACAGTGGGCACCTCACCTAAACCGTGAGTTCCAGTCAAAGTATATGCAAGACCTCAAGGAAAAGCTTGAGGTCTGCTATACCTATGGCACTGTGTATCCGGCAAAGAAGCACATCTTCCGTGCTTTTCGTGAGTCCCAGTTTGATGACACCCGTGTGCTCATCCTGGGCCAAGACCCCTACCACAATGGTGTAGCTACCGGTCTTGCATTTGATGTAGGCAAAAGCCCAAGCATCAATCCCAGCCTGCGTAACATCCTTAAGGAGGTACGTAGCAGCGTGGGACAAACACAGATTGAAAATGGTGACCTCACTCCTTGGGCACAACAAGGGGTGTTGTTGCTCAATACCATCTTGACTGTAGACAAAGGAGAGCCTAAGTCACATGCCGACTTTGGTTGGGAGCCTTTCATTGCTACTGCATTAAACGCTCTCAACTTTCGGGGTGGAGACAAACCGCTTGTTGTTATGCTGTGGGGCAAAGACGCCCAGCGGTATGCGCACTTTTTCAACATGCCTAACCAGCTAGTGTTGACAGCTCCGCATCCTGCAGCCGAAGCATACAGCGGCGGTAAAGCAGGATACTTTGGATGCAATCATTTCCTACAGGCCAACGAGTTTCTTGCTCGTGCAGGCTCTGACCCTATCCGTTGGTAAGGTGGTAGGCTGAGTGGTGGAACGGTAGACACGACAGACTTAAAATCTGTTGGGCAGCATTGCCCATGCGGGTTCGAATCCCGCCTCAGCTACATATCTTTGTACTATGAAAAAAGTACTGAGTAACTATATCGAGAAGAAGAATGTCAAGCGTCCTAACGTACACGCTAAGACCAAGACATCTAAGAACAAAGCCTCCAAGAACTACCAGAAGGCGTACCGGGGGCAAGGCAGGTAATCACCTGAATAGCGTGACGCTACCTTGCAGGTCTAACGTAAGACCATCGTAGCCCTCAGCTACAAGCACCCATACGTATACACCATCAGCAGCGTAATGACTACCAGTCATGCTCTGCCCGTACCAGTATTCGTCAGGGTCATTTGTTTGCCATACTATATCGCCCCAGCGATTGTAGATAATCAGGCGCCATTCACGCCAACAGGTAAACGACTCTGATAGCGCATAGAACGCATCATTGACTCCATCATTATTGGGGCTAAATGCGTTAGGGACGAAGACAGACCGGCAGTCTTCTTCCCAAAAACCATCCTCGCATGGCAACCCGGTATCACAATCAATCAGCTCTGTAGTGTACTCGTAGATGGTATCCGTTTCTGTGATGTACTCAGTCACGACTACCTCTTGGAATAACGTATCTACACTGTACTCTACGATTGTATCAAACACATCTACNTAGACNGTNTCATAGATGTACCACTCCCACGGGATGTAGATAGTATCAGGTGGCAATTCGATGTACGTCGTATCATAAACGAACGTCACCACCTCCAGCAACTCTGTGATTGTATCTGGNGGTAGCTCTACGTACACAGTATCTGTTTCATAGACATACACTGTATCCGTTACTACAGGATCAGGACACCAAGCAATCCTATTGTTGGACAGGTCAATATCAGGATACATCTGTGTGCCATCAAGCCACCCCGCACCAGCACTCCACCCCGAATCAGGGAAGTCTTCGTAGGTAGCTGTTTGGCTCATGTTGATTTGCCAGATAACAACCTCCCAGCAGTACCCGTCTATAGGATTATTCAAGATACACTCCCATGAAAACGGTGGGCTGATACCTATCGTAGTCGCACTACCTGACTGCCATCCACCCGGTGGGCCATTTACTACGAACCCATACGACCACCCGGGATGAAAGGTCGTAGACGTGCAATCTGTATTCTCACCTAGGTCTTCACCAGTAACCTCATCGATATAGTGTAAGCCAAATACCAAGTGACTTACAGACTCATTGTTTTGGACATCGTCATTTGTCGAGTCCGCACAACCATTGCCATCCTGCAGCGTGTAATCGTTACAGCCGCAGTTGTCAGCATTCGCAAACTGCACTACGAACTGATGTATGCCCCCATCTACAGCAGGTGGAGTATATCCGGCCAGTACCAAGTCACATGTCTGTGCGGTAGTTTCAGATAATATTGAAAGTAGGAGGGTAAAACAAAGCAGGCGCATTAGTTATTCATTTCCTGAGACAGATTACGTACGACCCGCTGATATGCTTCAGTGTGCGGAACCAACTTACTGCCGTGCAACCAGAGCTTTGACTCTCCGGCATATACACCTGTAGGAACTGTACCCTCTCCCATTATAGTATCCACTACCGCCGCTCCAAACTTTTCGAAGTCTTCTGCAATCTTCAAGATAGGTAAGACGTCCTGCATGATGCGTCGCTGTGCCCCCACTTGACCAAAGAACTTNAAGTCGTTATCAATACGAGACGACATATTCAAGCCATAGTTTAACAGGCTGCGAACTTCTGGGTCGTCTTCATCGTCATGCATAGCACGCAGAGCCAAGACCAACAGGTACACCCACATCATCTGACGCACGGATGCCGCGAACTTGCGGACGTTCTCCTCGTCGACTTCAGTGTACCCCTGCAAATCTTTTCTTGCTCCAATCAATGGGATTGACACAAGTGCGACATCAGTCAACTTGCGCAGCCGTTCGCCTACCGACCCTTCCATCAGTACAGTACGGATGCTACCCTTGACCTGGCGGTTCAGCAGTGGGTCAAAGCGCTCATTCTCATAGCGCGTCGCAAAGCCTTCTGGCAACCAGCTACGGAACTGCATCAGCATTGGACCAAGCAGAGTTTGCTTGATCGGCATGATACTGTTCGGATCGTAGTTACCATGGACACGTTTGTTGATTTGGTCTAACCGGTTTGCCAGCTCTACGAACTTGGGTTCACCGGGACGATACCCCTCTGCTTGGATTACACCATTTTCATCCGTCAACTCGTACAAGGACTTACCATCCACCTTTACGCTCAAGAGATGCGACACCATCACGTGACCATAGGTAAAGTATTCTGAGCTGCGTTGGATTTCATACATGCGCAGTTTGTTTACGCCCTTACGCTTGTCACCAACCACATCTGCTTTTGATGGGTCAAACTCAATCTCAGTGAAGTCCTTCAGCATATTCAGACTCGTCATCAGTCCCTGCAGCTTGGTTGCCGTAGCAGTCTTTGTAGCACCAGTATTCAACGTCAGCATGTTCATAGTGCTGTGCATCATGATACCGAATGCTTTCCGTGCATCTGATTCATCAAAGTCACGACGACCGGCTGCGTGCTTCATAACCTGCATAGTGCCGAAGACAGCATTGACCTGTGCAGCAGGAATGTTCCATGCCATACCCTTCATCTGCATGTACTGCACAAATGTCCGCACCACCTTTGCAGCATCATACTTACTACCAACGTTGTTCAAGTCCTCTTGGAGCTGTGCCTTTTGCTCTTCGTAGATACGCTTTGGGATTGCCCCAGTGCGACGATCTTCTTCGAGCTGTTCCAACCCACGCTTGATTGATGCCTCACGCTGCTTCTCGTCCTCTGTACGGGCTTTCTTTTGCCCGAACAGAATCTTGCCTTCCAGGTTACTCCGGCGGCCATAGAAGCCATTCATAACAGCGCGTACACTTCTACTCACATTGCTGCGAGCTGACTGCGTATTGCTGCTCATCACGGCTCCGGCTTTATTCAGAATCTTATCGCCTAAACCATTGGTGTGCGTGATACCTACCTCACTCAGCACAGCCTCAATCATACGCACCTCGTCTTCCACATTGTTCTTGTGCTTGTACGTAGTAGCCATCATAGAGAATGCCGCGAAGTTCTTATCGAGGTCATACTCCATTTGCGCTTTGTTGCGGATCTCCTTGATAAAGTATGTCGGCAGATTCCGACGAACCTCACCAGTGACCGGGTCAATCGACCTAGCCAAGCTGTCTTCAATCTTGGTAGTGAGTGAGGCATACATAGCTTCAGTAAGTTCCTGACGCTTGTTGTCCCTCTTCCACCACTGATCAGTGAGCTTGCGCTGTACAGCCGGAATAAACAAGCCCTGCTCCATCAGAGCAATCTGTTTGCTTGTCATCTCGTGACGTGGCAACGTTGCAGTCAGCTCACGCATCTGCTCCCGGTACATGTTGTAGAAGTCCATGGCAGCCGGCTCCTTTTGCATCTCAATGAATCGAGAGTCGTGCCAGTTGGTCTCCTTACCATCAATGAAACGTGCAGGCATACGGTACGTGAACTCACTGTACTCGTTTGCAAAGCCGTTCTTCTTGACCCACTGCGCCTTCAGCTTGGCATGCTTTACAGCTGGTTCGTTCGCTTCAATCATATCGAATGCTGCACGACGGCTATCCATGTAGCGCTGTGCCAATCGATCCTGCTGTTCTAACAACTCACGTGCAGCAGCCTTACCCAACTTCTTCTCAAGCTCCAACTCAATCTTTGGGTCTGAACGCCGCACCACAGTATCACCATCAAGGTCATACAGACGCATGTTTACCGTCACGGTGTTCTTCTTCATCCACGCCTTGAACGGCCCATGCTTCTTTGTCCGGAATGCCTCATCACGACGCTGCTTCATCTCGATGTCCCACTCACGTGAGATAGGCCCGATCAGCTCATTCGTTTGATTCTCACCAGTACCCTTCACCATACCGGACCAGCCATGTTTCTTGTAGAACTCCGTCTCCTTGAATGCGGTACTCTTCTCCTGGAACACCTCGTTACGAGCCACCCACTCAGCACGCTGAGCCTGTGCAGCATCACGTACCACACCATCCAAGTAACTCAACTCCACACGTCCGACACGGCTAGCATCCAGGAACATAGAGTTCAATGCACCAATGTCTTTCATGTTGCGGAACGTATCCTTATCGATGAGCTTCTCCAACTCAGTGCCCTTGTATCGGGTACGTGCATAGTTCTGCAGAATCTCAGCACTCACGTCCATCCAGTCGTCTTGCAACTGACTTGCAACACCCTGCAGACGTCCAATCTCTCCACGAGTAATGCCCTTTGTGTCCAACAGCTTACGACCCTTGCTGTAGAAGTCAATGACAGCCTGTGCGTTTTGCAGACGTGCGTGTGCATATGCGTGACGTGCATCACGTGTGGTTGCCTTACGGACATTCCTGACCACTTCGTTCACGTCCTCTAGCTCACGCTGCGCCATATCCACCAGTACCATGGCGCTTACACTATCATCATTTTTGTCCTCCAGCGCCATCAACTCCGTACGCTCTTGCAGGATACGCTTATTGATATCTGCTAGCACCTTCGGGCTTTCACCAAAACGTGCGCGCAGTTCTTCAAATTCAGCAATACGACGCTTCTTGTACTGCTTCAGTACTTCTAAGTCTGTTGCCTTCAGCTCCTCTGCCTCCAAGCCTTCGGGTATCACCACACTAAACAGCTCCAGTTGACTACCTGCTCCGTTCTCTTTGATGTTTGACAAGCTCTCTGCTGTCGTCTCCATCATCGCATATGCAGCAGAAGACACCTCTGCCAGTGCCGACTCCTTGCTCAGTTCGATTGGGTCACCCAATACCTCTGTATTGAGTGTATTGATGATATCCGCAATGATCTCATACACTCGCTCCAGCAATGTCTTGTTTGGGCTAACCTTGATTTCATTCAGTACCGCCGCAAAGTCTGGATTTGTCATTGACTCTGCAATGAACTCCTCCAAGTTCAGCAAGCCGCGCACCTCTGGGTTTGACCGAATCTTCTGCACCATGAACGCATAGTCCATCATTGCAGTCTCGTTCTCCTCCAGAGCATTCAAGTTACCCTTTGCATCCTGCAACGCCTTGTAGCCACGTTGTAACCGTGCTACCTCTGCAGTATTCAGACCAAAGCGAGAAGCCAGAGCCGGTTCTTTCGTTACCTGCTCAAAGACCTTTGCCAGTCGCGTACGGTTCTCCTTATTCTGCGGCATGTTCACCCCGATACGACTCATGTGATGAATCATCTCATGTGCCAAACGATCAGCGGTTGCAGCATTGGAGTTCATAGTGATGACCCCAGCATTGTATTTGTGGTTACCGCCTTCACGGAATACCACCTGCACCTTGTGTTGTGGAGACAGTTTCTCATTCATCATCATGAGACGCTGCAACAATGCATTGTTTTCTCCCTTCAAAGCTGTAACAGCCTCATCGAAGGACATACTACCTGCAGGCTTCTCATCAGCGACCTCTTCTGGCTTGACCGTAGCCTCCGTTTCCGTAACTACCGGTGCCGGCTCTTCAGATACCACTTCAGCCTCACCAGCAGGCACCTCTTCCTCTACGGGTGGTGGCGGCAGGTTCTTCTCTTTGTAGTGCTCAGAGAACTCGTGTGAGTTAGTCAGCTCTTCCTCGCTGCTATACAGATTGTAGAGATAGGTGTTCTGAGCAATCGGCACACCTTTAGCTACTGCATTGCCGTCCTCATCAACACTGATGATTTCATACAGCATACCACGTGTATCACGCACGAATCCGACTGCAGTGTTTTTGTTATTTGCCTCAAACTCTACAGTATGCTCGATGTGTCGGTATCCAGCAGGCTTCTCGACATCAACGACAGGAGCAATCTTTGGGTTATGCTGCATTATCTGACGGTGCATCGCCTTGTTCTTACCCTCCATCATACCCTGCTGGAATCGAGCTTGGTTCGGATCGTACTGATCCTGGATGCCCATCATCTGCAGCATCTCTCCGGGGATGTACTTACCGAAGCTCTTTGACCCAAGCGTACCTCGCATGACCAAGTCGTAGTGTACCAAGTCTGTAGCAAACTGCTTTACCTCTGCATTGTCGTGACGCGCTAACGCCAAGAACGCAGAGTGCAGCTGTTCCGGTGATACGTTAATTGTACGGTCACCTTGGAACTCAAGTGTATGCAAGCCCTCCTTGTTAGGAGTTACATCGAATGCCTGTAGGTGCTTGAGGAACAAGTTATTACGCAGCTCCGGGTGGTTCTGCATAATGGTAGAGTACTTGCGTGCCATAGAAGTCCCCTGGTTTACAGCCAACTCTCGGCGTAACGTACGCGCACTCTTACCGGTACGCTGCTCTACCCACTCTGCAGCCAAGTATGAGCGCAGACCCTTGAAGTATTCCGTTTGGAACTCACGGCTCAGACGCCCTTCTGCACGAATCAAAGAGAACCCGAATGGTGTGCCCTCTAAGTGCTCACCAGGCAATTGTAAGACAGCTGCACTTGTTTCCTGCGCATCTTGGAATGCAAGACCAGACACACTAGAAGACATGAATCCATCTAAGAACATTGCTGTCCCCGTATTAGAGCCAAACGTATCAAACGTAATAGAGTAGCGTGGCCCGCGATACGTTGGATTCTCCCTGTGCAGGTGATACTCCCGGTACACTCGTGCCCGCTCCATCTTGAAGAAAAACTCTCCGCGATTCTTGGGGGATTGTGTATCCATCTTCAATGCCGGCAGCAACGTATGGTAGCTGCGATCGACCTCAACAAGAGTCTTGAAGGCTTCCAACACTTTGATATTGTGCTGCGCCTCACTTTGAGCATCAACCTCCATACCACGTAACCCAGCCCGAGCAGCCAACACTGTCTTAGCCATTGTGCCCTTGACAGTTGCCTCAGGCCCATAGGTTGCCTTGTACTCCTCACGTGCTACCTCGATTTTATCTTCGAGGTATTCCATCAAGTCAAAGTACTCGTTGTTGCTTACCGCGCTAAATCGACGTTGAGCAGCAATTGCCTCACGAACTTCGGGCTGGCGCACCATCATAGAGATAGTCTCCATGTTGTAGCCCATGTTTGTCATGTGCACCCAGAACGGATACGTGTACTTGTCGATGCCGAGCTTCTCAAGCAGCTGATCATTCGCGTTATCAACCGCNTGGTTCAGCAATCGACTGAACTGGTCTTGCACCGTACCGGCCTCTACGCCACCAGGATACTCTAACAAGAAGTTCTTATCTAGAATATCGCGCTTGCCCAGCTTAGCCAACTGGTTGACCTCTGGACCTTCAACGTCTACATCATCTGCAATACGCACAACCTGCGACACAGTAATAATCTTACCCTCCGCGTCCTTGATGGTCTTCATGTAATGCACATTAGCATTGACCATTTCCATCTGAGTGTGGACGACGTTTGCATTTGCCATCACCCCGATAGCACTCTGAGCACTACTAGCACCAATAGCTGCTCTTACATTGTGNCGGATGCTCAACGGCGACATACGCNCGTTGGTTCCTTTCAGATGGAATGCAAGCGTNTCGCTGTATCCGTTACTGACTGGTGTGTGAATCTCTTTCTGCACCTCCTCATTCGGGTTGCGCATACTTGCGTGGTACACATCAATCTGTCGGTTACGTGCTGCAGCCAACCGNTCTTGAAGCTTTTCGCCTTCACGTACAATAGTCAGTTTGCCCGTCTTTTTGTCGAGACGGTGCGTATACATCATACCGAACATNTTATCGATATCGAAGTCTTGTCCGATACGACCGACCAGTTCGTCTGGTACAATCAGGGTATCACCCATAGAGTCCGGCAAGAATCCGACAATCTCAAAGCTGCCGCTTGATGCCTTCTTCTGATTAGGAATACGGTAGGCAAAGACTTGCAACAACTCTTCTGGCACCTTAGCCATATCAAGTCGTTTCGTCTTTGGGTCAATAAACTTCTGCAGCTGTCCCTTGAACTTCCAAGGCATCAGAATTTGATCTGGCTTGCCTTCCACACCAACACGCAGCTTCTTGCCATCAAACTTGTCACCGACCCATACGATACCGCTCTTCTGCATATCAGACAAGTCGGCATAGCTCATTCCCATAGCTGGAGCAATCGGACCTGCAAAACCAGCAATCTTACTCTCCACTACCTCCTTACGGTAGATAGCTTGCAGCAGATTGTTGACGCGCTCTTCGCTAATGCTTGCCCACAACGGTGTACGGAAACGGTTCTTCTCAAGATCTAAACGTAAGTGAGAAATCTCTGCAACGTCATAGCCACGAGATTGTGCCTCCTCAATGATGCGCTCGGCCAACTTAGGCTTGACGCCCTCGTTGTACTGGAGGCGAACGTTGCCTCCACTTTCAACAATATCAAAGCCATACTTCTCTGCAAAGATTTGTCGGCGCACCATACGCTCTTCTTTACGTGCAGCCAAGTAGTGCTCATGCGCCTGCTTACCATTCATCTTCACGCCGTTGACGGTAAAGCCGCCAATCTCCTCACGTGCAATGTTTGCCAATACAAGCTTTGCAACCTGCGAGCCATGGATTTTCTCCTTGCTGCGGCTCACCGGCACCTCCTGCTGGATACGCATACCGCGACGGCTCAATACCGCCTGCCCTTCCTTAATGTCTT
>FUFK010018191.1_pt1 | contig 19694 bp, 28 predicted proteins | sample 1021851 | NCBI WGS metagenome assembly FUFK01 (sample SAMEA51879418, study PRJEB19060) | metagenome
GTTTGTCCACCTCCAGTTTCACCACTTCCAGTTTGTCCACCTCCAGTTTGTCCACCTCCAGTTTGACCACCTCCACCTGAAGGGGCTGGAACAACATAATTGTTATTCACAAAAGTATTGAGATCGGTGCTTCTTCCATTGGTTGTATCAGTTATGTTACCGTCAAGCACTTCATATCTAGTATGTAAATCATTAGGAACAGAAATCATATGTCTACTACCACGATTTGATCTTGAAAGAACTGCATTATCAGGCACGTAGTAAGTTTTACCGTCCCTAAGGTACGTATAACCGCCAGTTACTTTGGCTGCATTTCCTTCGTACATACTCATGTCACTATCTCCTGTTTCTGTTGTTTCTGCTGTTGTTTCTGCTGTTGTTTCTGCTGTTGTTTCTGCTGTTGTTTCTGCTGTTTCTGTTGTTTCTGGTTCCTCTGGAGCTGGTATTTCTTGATTGCCATACACCGCAAAATTAGTAAAGGTTGTTTTACCTCCATGCGTTGTATCAATTATATTATTATCTGCATCCCATTCGTATCTATTTCGTAATTCTTCAGGTATGTTAATTAAATCAAATTCCCCTATACCGCTTTTTTCTACGTTGGGTATAAGATTCTCCGGGTAATAATACCTAGTATTACCTGGTGTGTTATCACCTACTACATACCCTCCATAAACACTTCTTGCTCTTTCTAAATTAAAAGTATTCTCTTTTGGTGTTTCAATAGCATTTATTTTTTCTATAGTTTCACCTACAGTTTGCTCCGGCACTACGTCTGGTACGTCTACTACATTTGGACTACCTGTATCTCTAACAGGCTCAACTACTTGCTCTACAATTGCTTGTATTACTTCACCTACATTGCTTCCTAAATTAGTCTTATCTGCAACATTCTCTGTAACCTCTCTAACAGCAGAGGTTACTTCCTCTCTATTGTCGTCTGTTATTTGTACCCCATTAGTCAGCTCTACAAGAGCCTGTACTTCTTCATCTGTTCTAGGTCTAATAACGGTATTTACACCGCTACCCTCTATAACATTTTCAAAAATAGGCATACCAAGACTTGTATATCCTACAATAGGGCCAAAATTAATCATACGTATCCTTATAGACCTGCCAACCCCCGTAGTACGGAGGTGTGATGGGTGGTGATACCACAGGGGTTGTTAACGCAGGATTTATCATGAAATAGTCACCGTTACTGAACCCACTTCTGCGGTAGAAGCCACACCGTTTGTTATTGCATCTCCTGGAAGCACTATTTTAATTTCTCTTCCTACCCTATATAAACTAAATTCTGGTAGGTTGTTTGGTAATTCTGTTAAATTTTCCATAGCTATACCGTCCACATCTATTGGGGCTTTAGAGTCTATGTAATTAAAATATATACTAATTGCTCTAATAAGCTGTGTAAAGTACTGCGGGTCGTATTCCTGTGGAGGTAATGGTAGAGCAGGTGATTTAAATCTACGAATACTCAAGACCTTCTCCCATCAGGCCTACCATCTAATCTTGGACTACCTAACTTCCAAGTAGTGCCTAAAGAATTAGAAGATATTTTAAACCCTATTTGTCTAGCTCTAGCTCTTATAAACACTTGCTCTGTGTATTGATCTACAGAAGACTCTACCACATCGCCACTTTCTTCTACACCACGAGCAGACCCTGAAAAGTTTCTAGGGGCTATTGAAATTTGCACTGTAGGGTTAGCTGTAGTAGAGCCTAAAAAACTTAAATCAGGTAAAATCCTATTAGTTAAAATATACCTGTCCCCATCTGTTATATCAAAATCAGAAGAAATTATAAAAGAACTCATGGCTGAACCGTTAGCGTCCAAACCATTTTCGTGCGTGTATATTAAATTAGTATCAGCAGCTACAGGAAATTGGCGTAAACTAGAGTCGAGCCATGCAGTTCTGTCTAAAGAACCGTAATACCATATTTGTTGTTTGTAATTGTATACTATATAAGAATCGTTCTCGCTACTGTTCTTAGAAGGATAAAACCACCAAATTTCATTATACTCTTCCACAGTTCCTGCATAAATATATTGCAAAAGATCAAAATTTATATCGTTAAAAACATAATCCCGCAAAGAACAAGGTAAAGTGTTTACTCTACCATCATAGTAATAGAATTTATTAGTGCCCATCCAGAACACAATGTTATTTGAAGCTACTACACATCTAGGGCTTGCACAAGAAGCATTATGTTCTAACTCTTGTAAACCAAATATATCAGGAAACCCTAAGAATTGCATTGAGTGTACGCTCGAATCAGTAAAGACTAATATCTCTTGCCTAGTTTTTTGTACCGCTATAATTCTAGTCCCGCTACTGACTCGTAAAAATCCAGCACTAGATTTAGTTAGACTATCAGGCCTAAAATCTATAACATTATCTTGGTCTGCAAATCTAATTAATAATGGATCAAATTCTCCTGTATCTTCTGTTTGCACAGTATCATCATATGGCGTAGCTCCAAAAGCTATTAAATGCCTATCTACTTGAGATACAATTATTTGACCTACTTCAGCAGGCACATTTTTAGGTGTAACTGAAACTCCGCCTAATGTAGTTAAAGATGATAGTTTTTTAGCTTTAACAGTAACAGAAGTACCTAAAGATGCTTGAGCACCACGCTCCCAATAAAATATTGCACCTTTACCACTAGTGTTTACATTCATTATTAAATCATTATCAAGATTATCAAAAAACCATCTAGTTATGGGTAAATCAATAGGTAACAAAGAACCTTCGTCCCAAGCACCTACGTTCCAACTATCCGTACCCCAGCCATATCCTAAAACTAAAACACCTGCTCCAGCAGTTATATCATAAGTACCAGTTGCACTTGGCCCACCGTTACCTGTGTCAGAAGAGTTAGCTGTTGCTGTAGCAGATATGCTGTAACTATCATCGTTTAATTTTGTAATTTCATAATTCTGATTTAATACATCTGCAGTTATGTTACCACCCAAAGCAGAAGCTCCAGAAAAAGTAACAAAGTCTCCTGTAAGTGTGCCATGAGCTGTAGCCGTTACTGTTATAGATGTAGAATTAGCACTAGCATCGAAAAGCACAGGTAAAGTTGGATTATTAGAGCGTGTAGGAGTTATATCAAAATAGGTTTGTCCTATCTCCAAAAAAACTTTATTGTTAGTTCCTATTGATAATATGTTGTCGTCAAATGAAGTATTGTAATTAAACAAAGCTCTAGCTATACCAACTAAAGTAAAGGAACCTAAAGCTTGCCATCCTTTAATTTTTTCAGGGAACCCATCAACAAACCGCACTTTATCACATTCAAACCAACCACCTTCATTAGAATAGTTAGTGGTGTTTCTATTTATTCCGGGTTTAAATTGTAATTTTTGTAATGCCATATTATTCAGATTCCAATTGTTGTATCTTTGCTTCTAGGATGTTTACTTTATTAGACAACTCTTGAATGGCTTTTATCATAGGTGCTATGAACTCTTCATACCTTAATAATTGAGTAGAATTAGAATCTCCAGAATTTTCTAAACACCAGCCAGCAAAAGTGCTTTTGTCTATATTTAAATTATATAAAGTTTGTTCCACCTCTTGAGCTATTAAACCTGTATGAAATCTAACACCTGCTCTTTCTTCAAACACCTCTTCATCAACAGTTTGCACACTACCACCATTGTTATATTTGTATTTACGAGGTTGTAAAGAATTTATAAAATCTAAACCTAAATCACAATCAGTAATTGTATTTTTATATCGTCTATCGGAAGTAACCGTTACTGAATTACTAGAATAAATATCTCGCCAAGGATCGCTTGTGCTCCCTAAATCTATTGAATTACTTTGTATAGGCTCTAAAATTTTCCAGAACGTATTTCGTAAATCATTAGTACCAACTCTTCTTGCTACATACATGGTAGAAGAATTAGACCGACCTAAAGCACTAGTTGACGTATATCCAGGGTTGCGTACAGTTATACCTACATAATCATATGAAGTAGAAGATTGATTAAAAAACCCAAATATAGAATTACCTTCTTCTCCTACACTAAACTCACCAGCAGAACCGTACCCCGAATAACCTGTATCTTTTTGAACTAAAGGACTAATTAAACTTTGAGAACCTCCATTTGCTATAGTAGGTATACTACTATTTTCTGCATAACCTCCAACATTTGTTTTTACTACGCCAGTTAAAGCTGCAGATTGAAAAGGGGCAGAAATAAATCTACCACCACTACTAGTTAAAACATTTCCGGAGGTTCCAGCAGAAACTGCTAAAAATGCAGTGCCCGCAGTATTCATAACCATAACACTTCCTGCATCTGCAGAGGTTAGACCCGTACCTCCAGAACTTACAGCTAATTGAGTATTTAAAGTCAAAGAGTCTAAAGTATTAATTGTAGCAAATGCAGTAGAACCATTGAGTTGAACTGAACTTGTTTTACCCACAGGAACATTTATTAAATTATTAGATTGAGTAGAAGTTTTTATACTCATATCATGTTGCAAAGAATTTTTTATAACATATTCTTTTTCTATGGCAGGTAAAGTTAAAGTAAACGCTCCAGTGGACGTACCTGTAAATTCTAAAAAATGATTTCTAAAATCTTGGTTTGAAGTATTATCAGCGGGAGCAGTTAATGTATGGCTATTGGTATTTGATATATTTATTTGTTTAAAGCCTCCGGTAGCTCTAACCATCTGATTTAAGTTAGCATTAGTAATAGTGCCCCACGTACCAGACTCAGTGCCTGTGTCTATGTTACTTATTTTAAAATCGTTTGGAAATGTTTGACTCATGACTTATCCTTTATGTATTAATTTCTTGCCAATTAGGAGTCTGCTCTTTAGGTATTTCATCCCATACTAAACAAGAAGAAGTATTAGCCGACATGGTGATACCTTCTAAATTTACAGTAGCTCCTTGTTCAACTAATATACTACCTACTACTCCAACAGCACTTACTCCAGTCACCGAAAGGTTATTATCCGTGTTTACGGATAAACTATTTATTACTCCAGTAGCAGATACACCCGATACTGAAAATTCTGTGTTAGGGTTGACTCCTGCATCAGCAATAGATGTTTGTGCATAAGTGCTAAATCCGTACATTTTTAATAAGACCAGACCGTAGGCCTAGGTCTTTCCCCCGTATTCTTTAATGTATCCAAATGTATAAATCTACCAGAACCTTTCTGTTGTATTCCTATACCCGTGAAGCCTTTAGTTAGAGCAAGTGATAATAAATCAAAAGCATCTTCTCTTGATACTGCAATATCAGCAGCACAACCTGTAGTATGTGCCCCAGGAGTTTTTTTCTTAGCTTCTATAGGATGTGTGACATCTCTAAACCCACTTGTTATTTTCATAGGCTTTCCAAAAGCCAGACGCAAATCATTTAACTTATCTATAAACTCTGGGTTCATGTCACACTTACCTGTGTGCGAACATTTAAATTCATACTGCGAAAAATATGTGCTTGTGTTCCAGTCTATCATTTCTTCATCAACCCCTTTATCTCTTCTGTTTTATCTTTACTACCTACCGAGCTTCCAAAATAGTATGAACATACTAGGCCCACCAAAGTTGTTAGGTTTCCTAACAAAAAGATTAAAATATCCTTGTTTGCAGGTGTTACTTCAAGAAATAAAATTACAGCAAACAAAGCAAATGCTAGCCCAACGATTCCAAGTGCGAGTAGGCTGGTAATAATTTTATTTAGCCAAGGGCTGTGTTCACTAGTAGAGATAGCCATTTCTCGTTGTCTTGCACTATCTTTATCAGCAAATTCAGCCTCCATTTTTTTAAGACTTCCGTCTTGTTCCATTTGTTTCAACTGTTGAAGAGCTTTTTGCTTGGCTTGTGGATCAGGAATAAGCTTATCCACAAGTTTTTCCCCTATTGGTAATAACCCTGATAGTAATTGTATCACTTACTTGCCTCCATAATTGCTGTCCATAAAAAATGCGATAACCATATTAAAATTAATAAAAGGGCTCCAATTGCCACTCCCATCTTGGTGTTATATAAGAAAGCTTTCCTTCTTCGCATCTGATCATATATTTGGGCTTTACGTTTGGCTTTGACCTCCCTACGTATCTTAATGAAGGATCTGTAGCCATAAGGTCCGTCCATGCCAAGATGGTGGAGTTTTCCCCATGTAAATTCATGTTTGATTGCGTCTTCCATCTCTTTAATCTTCTTTTTTGCGATAAGTTCATCAAATGCCTCTGCTGTTTCGCTTTTATCCCAAGTTAATTTTTGCCATAAAGTCGGTTTCTTAAATTTTCTCTCTTGCCCCATCCACTCCTGTAAATCAGAAACGTGCCCACTCCAAGTAGATAGCTGTTTAAAAATGTCTTCTAAATCTCTCCCTACTTGAATAGCTTTCTTGACTCCGTTGAAAGCCAAATTTGCTGCTGACAATGCTGTGATAGGGTCTATCAATATTATACTCCACTAGCAGACGTTCCATCTAAACTAATACTAGGCCAATCACTCCATGTTCTTGGGTCTGCACTACCTATGGTAGCAGGAACATTTCTTAATGCTTGTCTATATGTAGCCATAGCACTAGGCATAGCTGTTCCTGTTTCTGCTTTTCTAACTGCAGCCCAATCTGTTTCTTTTAACATGTTATCTCTTTGTGATCGTATTTGAGCCATAGCACTATTTTTGGAAGCTGTGATTTCATCAGCAGTCATGTCTGTTTTTTCTACAGTAAATACATATGTTCCTGATACATAAGGTGTAGCACCTGTTAGTCGCTCTGTTAAAACATTGTAAGGTTTATGCTTGTTTACTTTTTTGTAGCCTCTAAGAGCTAACTGTTCATCGGTAGGCACACTACGAAACACTTTTGTATAATGTACTATTTCACCGACAACATTTCCATCTACTTTTGCAATATACATTTTATCTCCTATCTATCTGGGAAAGCTTGTGTTGGGGCTGTAAAGTTTGAAGTGTATCTAGCAATTCCCTTGGTAATTCGTATTTCATCAAGATAACCTGTTAAAGCTCTACTGCTACCTCCAGATCTACTAAAATTACCAAAGAAAAAATCATTATCTGGAAAATCTTGAGTGAATGAAGTTGCAGTGCTTCCCGCTTGTGTTCCGTCAATAAAAAGTTTTAAATTATTACTAGCGTCTCTAGCCATAGCTACGTGATACCAAGTTTGATTTGATAAGCTTTGTGTTGCTATTATTTGTGGCGATGTTTCTGTTCCAACTCGCCAATCTCCATCATATCTTTGTATTACCATATTCCCTGAACTAGTCCCTATACTTCTAACTAAAGACGCTCGCCCATTAGTGCCTCCGCTATTGGGGTCTCCGTCAAAATAAACAAAGAACTCAACGGTAAAAGCCCCAGTTCTTATGGCTAAACCATCACCGCCATCATATTGTAAAGCATCATTACCATCAAAATAAATACTGCCAGTGCCAAACTTTTTAACTATAGTTGATATTCTTGTATTACCTACTGTCTCAAAGTTGTTTTTCATTGTGTGGTCAATGATACCTGCGTTAGTAAACGTAGTTAAAAAATTAGTATTTGTGACAGCAGTAGGAGGAGATGTTGGAACTGTAATACTTGTGTTGTCTACACCATAAATGTCTGTTCCACGAACATAACGAACATTCGATATATAACCCGGCCAATGACCAGTAGAACCATCGTTACTTACACCTAAATACATTTGGTCTCCATTAGTGGCAGTATCAGCCACAGGAGTATCTCCACTAGAGCCAAGACTTTGACCGTTCCACCAAAAACGAGTTGTTGAACCATCGTAACCAACTGCAAAATGATTCCATTGATAGCTAGGGCCATGTGCCGCACTTATACCAAAAAGAGAGCTAGTACCTTTTTTTATTTGCACATAGACAGACCCACTATAATAGAACATTATAAAATAATGACCAGTTGCCGCTCCCCATCCTGCCCCTGTTCCACCTTTAGTTAGAAAGTGTCTAGTTCCCGGGGAGTCTATATTAACATACAGCCAACCCTCTACAGTATAAGTAGTAGTAGGATTAAATACGTCTTTGTCATTTTGTGGTTCAATTTTTAAAGAATCTCCAGTCCCATCAAAAAATGCACTACCGCCTACCGCATCTTTACTATATGACCTAGATGGTGCAAAAGGTGAAAATGGTAGAACTTTTGGGTTGCCACTCGCAGTAATAGTTCGTCCAGTTGTTGAATTGTCTTTGAATCTATTTGATTGACAAGTAAGTAATTCAGTGCCTGAAACAGCAGTTAAAGGAGTTGTTGGAACTGTTATAGATGAACCTGATGTGTAAACGGAAGAACCTTTTATTATTCTAATATTGGAATAATATGTTTCATTGGGCGAAATGTTTCCATTCCAAGAGTGTATTGTTAAATTTTGTGCGTTTGTAAAACCTAAAGTTGCAGTGCTTGTAGTTGTAGCTTGTCTTGTGCCGTTTACAAATAAATCTAAATTGTTACTTGCATCTCTTTGAACGACAACATGAGTCCATGTATTTTTTGATGCCGTAACACCTCCAGTTAAAAGATAACTTGCCGTATTAATATCATAGTATTGAAAGTATCCACTAGCTTGTAATTGTAAAACTGAACCAAACCCAGATTGACCAATAAGCGTACCCGCCCCGACTGAGTTTGTAAAATAAACAAACAATTCAATTGTAAATTGTCCTGTCCCAAAATTAAAATCGGATGATGCGGGTATAGTAAAATAATCACCACTTGCATCAAATAAATTACTCCAATACCCGTCTTCTAAACTAAATGGGCTGAATGTACCCATGTGTACATTACCATTACGAGTAATCTGATGATTATATTTAGAGTCATCTACAAGCCCTACATTACGAACTGCTCCTGAGTATTGTGTTGTAAGTAGTTTTGTATTTGTTACTGCTGTTAATGAGCTAGTAGGTACAGTAAAGTTACTAGTTCCATACACTGCTGTTCCATTTACAATTCTCATATCTGCTATATAACCTGTAAACATAGAAGTACCTAATCCAACATTACCACCTATTGTAGCTAAACCGTTTGCAGTTAAGTCTCTAGTAAAAGATGGATTAGTACTACTTACAATTCCGTTTACACTATGATATAAAGTATTACCACTTCTTTGCACTGCTACATGATTCCATGAGTTTGCAAAAAAATAATTTCCTAAATCAGTTCCAGAAGCAAAATTAGTACCACTGAAACAATCTAATTTATCACCTTGCCAAACAAGAGCCGACATGTGATCTGTATCACCATTATTAGCATCTCTTAAATCTAAAATTACTTGTGTTCCAGAATCTGAGGAAGGATATACCCAACACTCGAAAGTAAAATTATTTGTACCAAATGCAAAGTCTGAACTTGTGGCTGTAGTTAAACCATCACCAGTACCATCAAAAAATCCAGAACCTACATTTGCAGTTTTACTTTGTGTAAATGGTGTGTTGGTAGATACTTTTGGTGCTCCTGAAGTAGTTAAAGTATGTCCGGTTGTAGAGTTATCCATAAATCTATTGCTTTGACATACTAAAAAAGAAGTTCCTGATTCATCTGTAAAGGGGGTAGTAGGGACAGTAAAATTAGATGCTCCAGATGTAGCCTGATATTTTGCTGTGCCTTTAATAAATCTTAAATTACTTATATAACCATCTAAATAATGAGAAGTGCTACCTTTCCCAATCTGCACAACAGAAGTATTATTTAAATCATCAGTTACTCCAGTGGCAGTTTGATTTTGAACTCCATTGATATAACCCGCTAGGTTACCTGAGCCATCTCTAACTATAGCTATATGCACCCACTCATTTAAATTAATTTCTGATAATGTAAAACGGTTAGATGTATCTATAAAAACACGGAAACCAGAAGTGTTATTATCAGTTTGTATTAATATTCCCCCTGCATTTGTATATCCCTGACTATATAAAGTAGTGTAGTTAGTTTTTGAACTTACATATACAAACCCCTCTAAAGTAAAAGCCCCTGTACCTGCGTTAAACTCAGAAGAGTGTGCAATTTGTATATCAGACGCTTCATCAAAAGCAACACTCCAATATCCATCAGCATAATAATATGGGCTAAAGTCATTACCATAAGCATCACCATTTACAGTAATAGCATGAACTGATGTAGAGTTATCTCTAAATGCTTTATAATTTGGGTCACCTAATGCAGCAGTATTTCCTTCACCTTCAGAACCATCTGCATGAAGAAGTAATACAGTCTCATTAAAATTAGGTTCTGTTTCTTCCGTTTCAGCAGCCCCAAGACCATAACCCAGTGGTTTTACACCTGACCCTCCTTTTAACCCTTTGAGTGGCATTAGTAAGTGACCTTTCCAAACTGAGTTTGAGAAGCTAGACAAGTATATTGTGCTGTGCCACTACCCCCATCTGCCCCTCTAGTTATGTTAATTAAATAACTATCTATGCCAGCGGCATTACCCTCCGATGGTGCAGTGGTTCCTCCTTGCCAGTGAACAGGTGAAGCTGTAGAGCCATCTATTTGTATGGCTGTTAGATAGTAAGCTGTGCTACCCATACTAGATTCAAAAGCAAATGATGTTGTTTGACCTACAGCTACAGTTGCAGAAAAAGCAGTGCTGGCATTTCCTCTAAAATTAAGTTCAAAGTTAGCTGCTGCATCATTTGTTCTGAGTTCAACATTATGACTTAATATATCAAAGTTAATAGTGCCTGTAGCACTTGTAGTGTTTATACTGGTTCGCTCTCTTAAATTATTTTGAAAAGCAACCTGACTAACCATTGTTGATATATCTGCTGTACCTGTTCCTAAAGTTACATCATCAAAAGTTTTATTAGTTAATGTTTGTGTGCCTGTATCAGAAACTAAAGTAGCATTCGCATTTCCTATTGTGCTACCTCCGGGTAGCGTTAAAGTATTAGTAGCTGAAACAGCATGATCTGCTGCAGTTATTTTTTGACCGTGTGTATTAACAGCACAATTAAGTTGAACTTGTCCCTCAGTTGAACCAGATCCTTTTATTTCAAATATCTGAGTAGCTGGATCTACAGTTAAATTACCCGATGTGTTTTTAAGATCACCTTCTACATTAAATGTGCCACCTACAGAACCGTTACCAGATATATTTAGTGTACCATCAGCAGATAGATTACCCGTAATAGTAGCAGTAGCTAAATTAGTTTCCCCTGCAACATCTAAAGTACCACTAGCAGATACATCGTCTAGTGTAGTTTCTCCTGTTACATTTACGGTTCCTGTAATACTAGCAGTAGCTAAATTAGTTGTTCCTGCTACATCGAGTGTTCCACTAGCTGAAATATCTGATAAATTAAATTCGCCTGTTACTTGAAATGTGCCACCTACAGAAACATTTCCTGCGACACCTAAAGCACTACCTAAAGACAACTCGTTATTAGAATCCAATATAACTGCTTTAGCTCCAGGATATGTAGTGAAGACATCTTTAGATCCCGCCCCCCAATCAACAGCATTATTGGAATTAGAGGAAGTTAAGACCGTAGTTCTAGCAAGAACTGATGTAGAATTTAATGTGCCTAGACCTACTTCATAATCACTGTTATCTGTTATTACATAATAACAAGTATTTCCTACACCGACACCAGTTGAAAAAGTTCTAAACCCTGTTACCGCACCTGATAAAGTAAAATTACCTGTGCCTGTAGTAGTAGATGTTTCTTTTACTCTATCTGCTTGTATTAAAGCCATGACAACCTCCTATTAAGCTATACGAATAATTGCGTTGCTCGCATCAGGAGTGGGAAATATTATTGCGAAAGTACCAGCAGTGGAGGATTTATCAGAACCAAAATCCAATACACAAACTGCCTTATCACTTTGAGAACTGTTATAAATCAAAGCCCCTCTAGCGGTAATCGTAGAACTTGTAAAAGAAGTGTTGTCAAAATCTGTAAAAGCTGTGGTCCCACTTGTAGTAGGTGTAACATTAGTTAACGTATTACCGCCCGCACTATATCCTGTTCCACTAGCTTCATTTGATGTTGAATAAGCAGTAGTACCTGCACCTAAACTAGCTGAATCTGTAAATAAAGCTAGTTTAAAAGTATGACCACTTCCGTTAGTAAAATTATGTGTAGCAGTTAAAAGCTCAGACTTAAAGCTAGTACACATTGCTTGAGTGATTGCCATTATAATCTCCTTAATATATTAGCCACTTCGTCATGCCCACCTTTTATACAAGTTTGGACACATTTTTCTCGTTCAGATTCCATAGCTTGAAGTACATGAAGTCTTACAGTTTCATACAATTGATTTTTAAAAAATTTAGCTTGTTCTCGTATGGCTGGAGGAGCTGTTTCTGATACTGACATTATTTTATTAGTGCATATCTCTGCAATATCATCAGCAGATAAACCTCCATAATTACTAGTTTTTACAGTTGGTGTTGTTACTTCTCCAGTAGTTATATTAAACATTAATTAACCTTTAACCTATTTTGTTCAGTTCTATAAGCATCTTGTTTATTTTTACCTTCACCGAGCATCTTCAAACCTAATAACGCTTCGTTGTATCTTTGAGCATATGTAGCAAATACATCTTGTTCACCTTTCATGAACACATGAGCTTCTATTAAAGCTCCATATAACAAAGCAGAATCATAGTTGTCACCTAACCAAGAAGTACCTGCCGTTACTATAGAAGGTGGGTAATAAAAATAATATAACTCTGTTACATAATCTTGATCTGGTGTAGGGCCTAAAACAAAAGTAGTATCATCAAATAAAGCGTAATGTGATGGTCTGCCCGTGTTACCAGGGATAGGAAATGCCTCTCTTATGTAGTTAACATCTTTATTTAAAAGATAATGATACCTACCCACTGTGTCTATAACAGCTAAAGAAAAATCTGCTAGCCAATCTTCAGGAACACTTAAAAATTTGTTACCTCCTGATATTGTGCCTGTAACATTTTTTCGCAAACTTAGTATTTGAACAGAGTTATATATTTTCTGTTCTGTTAAATCTATGAATCTATTTATTTGCTCTGCACTAGTTAAACTAATAGTAGAACCCACACTGTCTTTAAAAGAAGTGTCAGGAAAATCGTTCTCACAAAATCCTTTTATAGTTTCAAATAACTCAGTATAGTTCAATTAACTCTCCGTAGTAATATTTACAGTGACTGCACCTACAGCACCAGTAGCAACCAACTTATTAGTTATATTTAAATCAAATTCGTTTCCTAACCCAACAGGGTTAAATCCGTACTGATAGCTTCTTGAAGTAGAAGTNTCAAATCTAGTATTATCTGGTCGTGGGTCTCGTAGAGCTTGAGCATCTTGCACTATGTACATACCCAAACTAAGTTGAGGATGGTCCTTTTCAAAACACTCAGGACACACCTTTATATTAACACTTGTTGCTTTAATAACAAGGGTTTTTAACTCTTTTAGCTTATAAGTGAANCCGCATCTATCACATTCACCTTTAGCTCTTTCGCCTTTAGCATATTGTCCCATTAATACAAAAACTCCCTAGGTGCTAATCTGAGAGGGGCTTTTTCCCTATCTTCACTAGAAGCTATCATCCACTGCTCTTCATACTCTTGTTTTAGAAAAGGTAGTTTTGGAGCAGCATTTGGTAGTTTTAGAGCTAAGTAATACGATAAACCTGCTACGAGACAAGGCAACATTCTTGCAGGTACATCCTGAGTTTCTACCCCGTCACCTGCATCATGTATCTTTCTCATTCTAAAATACACTAATGTATATGTATTACTTTGATCCGGTGCAGGCCATACCTTTATCTTGGGTGATACTTGCCTGTCAATAAATATCTGTATAGGCCTACCTGTAGCATTTTTATTTGGTATTGACGCATAAGTACTAACTGATATTCTACTTATAGTTATGTCAGACTGATTAGACCCAGACCCAGTTCGCACCTGATGTTCTAGTAAATCAATTGTATCTGCTGGCAAGTCATATTCAATAGTATCTTTAACTAAAGGTATAGAGCCTTCTGCTATTGTCCATAGATTTATACCTCTATTTGCCCAATCTAAAGTTAGTAAATTTAAAGAACGCCTAGCAGTAGACAAATGATAACCTGTACGAAGCTCTGTATCACATCTAGCAAAAGCTTCTTCTACTATTTCGTTTACGTCTAAATCAAAAGATGTTGTTCCAGTTGTACTCATTTCTTTTTCTTCTTCAATATAGTTTTGACATTTGTAGGCCTACCACCTGGGTTACCAGCGGCTCTTTTTCTTTGTACTGCTGATTTACGTTGTGCCGAAGTCATAGACTTAGCCTTTGACCTAGGAACGCATTTTGGATAACCACGCTTACTATCTCCTTTTGCAGACTTACGTCCACAGGCTTGGTATTTGCCTTTTTTCTTAGGGGCACCTATATCTACCCAATCCCCTTTAGAACCTTTACCAAACCATTCTTTAAGAGACATTATGCGTAGCCTCCACCTCTTGCTTTATACGTTTTGACTAACCAACCGTTAGCGTAAGCTGATGGATAGACCTTGAACTTACGTTTCGCTTCAGCTTTTACTCTTGCATACAAAGCTGGNTTNGTTGGTTTAGAACCTGATTTTTTCTTAGTGGTTTTTTTCTTTTTAACAGCCATTATACTCCTCCATTATATTATCTAGGCCCTGAGCTAGGAAGTGACATAGGTTGGCCCATGCCTAAAGAACCTAACCCTACATTAGGCTGTCCCGGAGCACCCGATATCATCCTACCTAGCCCTGCACCGCCTACACCTAACATATTTAATTGCTGTGCCATACTTGGTGCCATACTTGATGGCATAGGTCGCATAGGGCTACCTCTACCTCTCCTTCCAGCACCTAAATATCTCTCTAAACTACCTCGTAACTGAAAAAGAGACTCAGCTTGATTATTAATCTGCTGTAACAAACTTCTTACTCCAGGAGTAAAATCAAACTGATTACCACCACCCATACCCCCAAAAGGGCCTCCCATACCACCAAAACGTGGAGGTTGGTAAGGAGATACTGGCACAGGTGCGGGTCTACGAGGGAAAGAGTCTACCTGAATACCCGGTCCAGTATAATTGCTAGGGAAAGGACTCATTACGCTCTAGTCCTTCCTCTTGAAGCTACACCATCACGCTTTCTCTTACCATTCGCTTTAGCCATTTTGGTTCCGCCTTTAGCACCACCTTTAGCCATCTTGGTTTTCTTTTTCTTTTGGTCTTCAATAGCACCGCCAATAGAATATCCTTTTGCCATCATGCCACCACCTGCCATTTTGACAGAACCACCTTTAGCCATTTTGACAGAACCACCTTTAGCCATCTTAGTTTTGATAGCACCACCTTTTGCCATACCTTTTGCCATTTTATTACCACGAAGCATTTTAAAATCCTCCCCGTCAATTTTGTTATTTTTGTTTGCGTCTAACTTTTTTTGATTTCCGGTTAACTGCTTTTTCATTTGAGTCCTCGCTATTGTCATGATATAAATTATTAAAAGTAGTTTCTGGGTCCATATAGGAATCGTCTTGCTCCGCACAATGTGTAAACTGAGAAGGTCTAAAATCTGGAGCACCCTGACCAGTTACCCACAAAGCTGGGCTAGTTACACGTATTCTGTTATTTGGTAATGCTACCATGTTACCTTTCCATTGACCATCTGTTAACACCATAACATGACTCTGCTTATGTTGGGCGGGACAGTCTGCGATTTCGCTGTCAGTGTAGTCCACAGTGAAGAGATATCTCGCTGTATGAAATTCCCCTGCAATTTTTGCAAGCCAGGGGCTAGGTTTACACCTGTCAAAGGACACAATTGAGTGGTAGTGCGATGGGCAGTCCCACGGCTGTGCAAGATGGGTTTCCATTCTTTCCGGCCACTCATCCATTGGTATGTCCCCACATAATCCGGTGAGCGGTAGGCGAGCCCACATGGCCCCACCATGGGGTCCAACTTCTCCTTCTTCTCCTTCGCATCCTGTAAAAATGATTTGGAAACTGAGACATCGGTCTGGCATTGTCGTGACTGCAACTGCCAACCCATGTATGAACTCCCCGTGGTACTTTTGATGTCCATGCGTATACTCTTTCCTAACCCATACTTTTGTATATGGAATGTTACTAATTAAATAAGCCACCCTTACCTCCTACGTTATAATTAAATCTTTCTCCCTTTTGTTCTACCTCTTTTAGCTATACCATCAATTTTTTTCTTAACAAGTCCGCCTCTTCTCAACTTCTTATACGGTGGCTTTATTAACTTCAAAAAGCCTATACCTCCAGCACCTCCGCCACCTGAACCACCACCTTTTGGCCCACCGCCTTTTGTCCCACCTTTTTGGTTAGATATTTGTTTCTTAGTTTCCTCATATTTTTTAGGTACGTCTTTTTCAAGAGCTTCAGAATCTTCAGCCCGCATTCTTGTACGAACGGTTTCTAGTAGTTTGCCTCCTGCTAAATCACGTTTATTTTTGCGAATTTTACGTTTTCTACGCTCTTCATCGTTCATTATACTTTCCTACCTTTGGTCTTCCCTCTTTTAGCTATACCATCAGCTCTTTTAGAAGCGTTACCATGAACCAAGCCCCCACGCTTCATAAACAAAGGATTGCCTCCTCTTTTTTTAGTCTCAGTTCTTACATTAGTAGTGCCTTTGACTCGGTTACTTGTTTTAGTAGGTTTAGTTGATTTGGTGCTACCATAGCTAGATTTACGTGGATCGTTAGCAGCAGGTTCTGGCATTTTATATTGAGAAGATGAATCTCTTTTTTGTTTTTTATTAAACGCATCTTGATAGCTTCCGCTAACTCTTCCGCCTCGCCTCATCTTCTTTTTACCCGGTAAATTACCTTCTAATTGAGCTTTCATAGAAAGACCAGCACCTCCACCGCCTAACCCAAGAGACCGTGTAGCTTTATCAACATCCGAAGACGACATGTTTTTAATACGGTTTTTTATATATTTTTTACGCTCTTCTGGTGTCATATTTTTTATTTTTTCACGTTCTTCTTTAGTCATTTTACTTCCCCCAAAAAAATTGTTGAATCATAATTAAGAATGCCGTTACAGCACTACCTGCACCTGCTGCCCACATAAGTGTTTTCCAACCACCCTTAGCCTCTGATAGTACAGCGTGAATTTCAACTAAAGATTTTTTTATCTCTTCAATGTCAGCTTTCATCTCGTCCATATCTTGTTGCATATGTTTTATCTCGTTACCCTGGACAGCAACTGTACTATTTATGTCCTTGTTGAATATTTTCTGTATCTCTTCTTTTTCCATTTTTTTACCTTGAAAAGCAGTTACTGTATCTATTAACACTTCCACCTTCTTCTTGCTTGTCTTAAACGGCTGTTTGGATCTTTAGCTGCTTTGGGGAATTGCTTCATCTGCCCAGCAGAACGAGCACAAAATGACTTACGTCTTTTTGCATCTTTAGAACCTTTTTTAACTTTACCTGTAACAGCAGTTTTTAACTTAGAACCGGGATTAGCTCTGCGATATGCAGCTACGCCTTTTTTAGTCATACCCGCACCGCTTTTTGTAGGACGGAAATTACCTGACTTTACCGAAGTCTTGATTCCCATTCCTTTACGTTTCTTTTTCATACGTCATACACTACAGTAATTGGTCTATATTGTATCGCATCTTGATCGGAAGAACTTATAATATAGAGCCGTTCAAAATGAAAAGCTAAACCGTTAAACTTTATACCTCTTCCCGGTAAATCTAAATTATGAGGTCTACCATTACCCCCCAAATATATACTATTAGCGGCATCAGAATTAGTTTGTAAGTTTAATTTTATTAGAGGGGTAGACGTTGCGGTACTTTCTTTAATAACAAATTCTCCGCCAGCATCACCGGGAGCCTCAAAATAAAAATCTTTCAAGTACCCCTTAGTGCCTTCAGGTAAAATTTGCACATTTCCTATCATAGTCCCTTGAGCAGAAGCTGAATTAAAAGTTATAGAGGAAGGAGTAAAAGATTTAGCTATCATGTTATTCCTCCACAAGTAAATTTAAGTCGTGTGGGTCTAATAAATTATTATTTGCGTCCACAGTTTCACCACCGGGAGTTGCCACTCTTTTTAAAACTATACCTGTTTTAAATAATATACCTCTATCGGGAAGCATAACATCCTGCCACATTCTCCATTGTTGCGTGTTAAAATCTGAATATTGTAATTTTAAATTTACATTATCATCCGTGTCATTTACATCATCACAATCGTATAATTTAAACCACACATACGATCTACTTATAACATACCCTCTCAAACGGCATCGTTGTGATACTAAAACTTCTTGTGGATTTTCTGTTTCATTCATAGAGCTACTATTAGTAACAGCTACGACCGGAAAATCCGGTTTTGAAATATCTCTTGCTCCATCATTTACATGTGCCATTACTAGCCTTCCACAATTAAGTTAAATTCTCTAGGAAACAATTCGGTTGTACTATTAGTAGTACTATTTGGCATATGTAGAAAAAAATACACGCCTTTTTTAAATAATAATCCGGGCGATGGAAAATACCTCCATCCGTAATTCATCTCAAAAGCAACCGATACATCTGAAGTAGTATTAGTTCCAGAACGATTATCGTGTATGAATTTTACCGTACCACCGCCATCTCCCGGCCCATTATCAAATAGAGCTATGTGTAACTTTATGTTTGTCCCAGAATCTCGTGTACCATTAAGTTTTAAATGATAACCAAGAACTCTTAAACGTCTGGTTAAAGGCACAATTTGCCCTTTTATTTTATACCCTTTAGTTGAGCCGCTATCTACATGAGAACCTCTTTCGTCGGCACTCGCAGTTGCACGGTTGGCAAAGTCATATGTAGCGGTATTTCTATCATCGTGAGGAGTAAATCTAAGTACACTAGGCATAGCTAACCTTCATAATAAAGGCAAAATGAGGCTAAATTACTAAGTGCGGCCGATTTAGCAGTCAGGTTTACGCCATTTTTAAATAGTAACCCTTGCCCAGAAAAATCCCACTCGCACATAGCTTGTCCTGCACCTCTATCCGTAGCAAAAGCACACACTAATGTACCATCCGCACTACCGTCTCTTAACTCAAAATTTAAATCTGTTTCAGTAAGAGTAATCTTCTTTAGTCGGACTCTTTTACCCAAAGGAAGAAGTTGTGTGCTATTCCCTGAAGCTAATGCCGCTGAATTACATACCTGTGATATATCACCTGTATATCTTCCAATACCCATAACCTACTCCTTATGAGTCAGTTACATCTAAGTTTATATTCTGTAGATATTTAACAGTTACATCAGCAATACCTTCATCACCATCCACTACACCTGTTGGATTAAACGTAGCGATGACTGTACGATCACCAGTACCAATATTTATAGAAGCAGTAGCCATTCCTGTACTTTGTGTTAAAGCAACTGCTTTAGCATTTGCACCATTTAATAAAGCTGTTGTAGCTCCTGAAAAACCAACAGAAAGAGTAGCTGCTGCAGAATTATTAGAAGCCTCTACAACATTAAATGAAACTTCTGTAATTTTAGAGTTTGCTGGTACGACACCGACTGTTGTTGTAGCGGTTGCACCAACAATATCTACTACTGCTGATTGAGCCATGATTACGAAACCAGTGTTTGAAGTAGCTCCGTCTTTTTTATCACCCGCTTTGATTGGGCCTGAAAATGTTGTTGTTGCCATTTTTATCTCCGTGT
>FUFK010045605.1_pt1 | contig 19692 bp, 21 predicted proteins | sample 1021851 | NCBI WGS metagenome assembly FUFK01 (sample SAMEA51879418, study PRJEB19060) | metagenome
TAAATTTTACAGATGAAAAAATAAGAATAGGTAAATCATGTACAATCCATAGCGGTGAAAAGATCGCATTACTAGTCTTTGGACACCTATTAAACGATATTGTAGATATATCAAAGAAACTCTCACTGACACTTGTTGATATGAGATTCGCTAAACCCATTGATAAAGATAAGATTGATGAGCTAGCTAAAACTCATGAACATTTAATAACATTAGAGGATAATGTCATAATTGGTAAAAACTGCTCTATAGGTTCAAATGTTATTTTAAAAAAAACTATTGTTGGAAATAATGTTAAAATTTTAGATGGTGCTGTTGTTGGTAAAAAAGGTTTTGGTTTTTTTCCAAAAAAAGGTAAAAATTTAAGATATCCTCATATAGGTATGGTTATAATAAAAGATAATGCAGAAATTGGTTCAAATAATACAATAGATAGAGGTTCATTAGGGAACACAATTATTGGAGAAAATACATTTTTAGATAATCAAGTTCATATCGCTCATAATGTAAAAATTGGAAAAAACTGCATAATAGCAGGACAGGTTGGTTTTGCTGGAAGCTCTGAAATTGGTGATAATGTTTTAATAGGTGGTCAAGCTGGTATATCTGGACATCTAAAAATTGGTAATAATGTGCAAATAGGAGGGGGTAGCGGTGTTATTAAAAATATACCTGACAATACAAAAGTTATGGGCTATCCAGCAAAAGACATTAAATTATTTTTAAAAGAAAATAAAAAATGACAGATAAATTAAATAAAGAAGATATTAAAAATTTATTACCTCATAGAGAACCCATGCTTCTAATAGATGAATTAATAAATATAAAAAAATTAAAATCTGCTACAGCAATTGTAAACGTAAAAAAAGATAGTTTTTTTGTCCAAGGTCATTTTCCAGGAGAGCCAGTAATGCCAGGTGTTTTAATTGTAGAGGCATTTGGGCAGGCAGCAGCAGCCCTAACAGCTGCAGGTATAGATAAATCAACATATGAAAATAAACTAGTTTTTTTAATGACTGTTGATAAGGCTAGATTTAGAAGTCCAGTTATCCCAGATTGTAAGCTTGAATTAAATATTGAGGCTATAAGATCTCATGGAAGAGTTTGGAAATATCAAGGCGAAGCTTATGTTGATGGTAATAAAATGGCAGATGCACAATGGGCTGCAACAATTGTTGATAGGAAGAAATAAACAGTAGCAATAGTTGATAGGTATAAATAAATAATTTTGTTATTTATTTAATTGTGATCCATAAAACAGCAATAATAGATAGTAAAGCACTTATAGGTAACAATGTAAAAATTGGTCCATATTCTATAGTTGGTCCTAATGTTGAAATTGGTGATGATACAATAATTCATACAAACGTAAATATAACTGGGAATACAAAAATAGGAAAAAAAAATGAGATTTATCCATTTTGTTCAATTGGAACACCCCCTCAAGATCTAAAATATAGAGGTGAAAAAAATTCTTTAATAATTGGAGATAATAATAAATTAAGAGAGTACGTGAATATAAATCCAGGTACAGAACAAGGTGGTAGCATCACTAAAATTGGAAATAATAACTTATTCATGGTTTATTGTCATGTAGCACATGATTGCATGATAGATGATAACATAGTTCTTGCTAACAACGTGCAAGTTGGTGGTCATGTTTCAATAAATAAAAACGCCATTGTTGGTGGAAGTTGTGCAATACATCAATTTTCAAGAATTGGTGAATTTGCAATGATAGGAGGAATGACCGGAGTATTAAGCGATGTTATTCCTTACGGTTTATCTCTAGGAAATAGAAATTATTTAACAGGATTGAATTTGATTGGTTTAAGAAGATCAGGTATATCAAATCAAGATATTAAAAAAATTCAAAGCGCATATGATATTATTTTTTGTGATGACACATTTAGAAAAAATATTGAAAATTTAGGTCATGAATTAAAAGAAAATAAATATGTTAATAATATCATAAAATTTATTAATTCTGATAACAAAAGACCTATATCTGTTCCTATGAATAATAAATGATTTGTTTATTCCTCGGCAATAGAAATTTACCAAAATTAATTATTAAAAGTATAAAAAGAAAAAAAATAAATTTTTTTATTATTGATTTAACAAAAAGAAATATCTTTAAAAAATTTGATAATAGTTTTCATATTGGTATAGGAAAATTTGGAAAAATATTAAATTTAATAAAAAGTAAAAATTGTAAAAAAGTGATATTTGCTGGGAATATCGAAAAACCAAAGATTTCATCATTAAAACTTGATTTAAAAGGAATTTATTATTTGCCAAGAATTATTAAAGCAGCAAAATTTGGAGATGCAGCCATATTAAAAGAATTAATAAAAATATTAGGAGAAAATAAAATAAAAGTTTTAAAACTGAATAAATTCAATCCTGAATTAACCTTAAAAAAAGGAACTTATAGCAAGTTAAAACCTAACTTAAACCAGAAAAGAGAGATTAATAAAGGTATAAGATATTTGTATTCAATTAATTCTCATAATCACGTTCAAGCCGCTGTCATTAGAAATAATAAACTTATTTCGTATGAAAAAAAACAAGGCACTCAATCAATGTTATCAAAAATAAGTAAAGTGAAAAAAAATAATGGTTTTTTAATAAAGTTTCCAAAAAAAAAACAAGACTTAAGGGCTGACTTACCAACAATAGGATTTGATACAATAAAAGAATGTAAAAGAATTGGTTTGAAGGGTATAGTTTTAAAAAACAATCAACATATAATTTTAGATAAAAAAAAAATAATTGAATTTTCCAATAAAAATAAAATGATTTTACATGTGATATGAANAAGATATTTGTTTTAACAGGCGAGCCTTCAGGGGATAAATTGGCTTCAAATGTAATTAAGAGTCTAAATGAAAAAAAAAAAGATATTGAATATCTTGGTGTATGTGGCAATAATTTAAAATCTTTAGGAATTAAATCTATATATGATCAAAAAGATATNACTTATATGGCTTTTACTGATGTCATATTTAACTTTTTAAAAATAAAAAAAAAAATTGATTTAACTGTAAATGAAGTGATTAAGTTTAATCCTAGTATTCTTCTTACAGTTGATAGCCCTGATTTCTCATTACGTGTTTCTGAAAAAGTAAAACAAATCAATCCAAAAATCAAAACAATACATTTTATTGCACCAAAGGTATGGGCATGGCGAGAGGGAAGAGTAAAAAAAATGAAAAAATTTCTTGATCATATTCTTCTTTTATTTGGTTTTGAAAAAAAATTCTTTGATAAAGAAAATTTAAAAAATACTTTTGTTGGACATCCTTTGTTAGATTCCATGGAAAAGGATATAAATGTGGAGATCAATGATTTTGTAGAAAAAAAAAATATTGTATCTTTGTTTCCAGGCAGTAGAGATAGTGAAATTAAAATCCTTTTTCCAGTATTAATTAATTTTATAAAGAAAATGAATTTAAAAGATAATTCGTATCATTATATTTTTCATTCTACTCAAAAATTTAAAGAAATGATAAAAAGTAAATTATTAGCAGAAAAACTTTCGAATGTTGAAGTTGTTAGTGATGATAAAATTAAATCTCTAGCTTTAAAAAAATCAATTTTTGCAATTGTGAAATCTGGAACTGTATCTCTCGATGTATGTAAAAATAATATTCCTTCAATGATAATTTATAAAATGAATTTTTTTAATTATCATTTAGCTAAATTTTTATTGAAAATTAAATATGTAAATATGATCAATATAATCAATAATAAAGAAATCATTCCAGAACTTTTGCAGAATGAATGTAATCCAAATGAGATTTATAAAACTTTTTATTACTTTATGAAAAAACCTAATTTAATTAAAGAACAAATGTCTGTTGTTAAAAATACTATAGATGATTTAAAGTCTTCAACCTCTGCAAGTGACCAGGCATCTAAAGTAATTTTATCCTACCTTACTTAATCTATCTAAAACTCTTTTTTTTCCTAACGATATTATAATATCATATATTCCAGGTCCAAATTTTGAGCCTGTTAAAANAATTCTTAATGGCTGTCCTACACCTTTAAAGTTTGTTTGATTCTCTGATATTAAATTATTTATTATTGGTTCTAATGTTTCTTTATTAAAAACTTCTATTTCATTTACTTTTTTCATGAAAGATTTGATTATATTTTTTGCATTTTCAGTTAGTAAACCCATTTCAGCTTTTTCAATAATTATCTCGTCATTTATAATAAATTTTGAATTGTTATAAATGTCTTCCATTGTTTTTGCTTTATTTTTTAAAAAAGTTAATGATTTCTTTATAATATTTAGTTTTTCATTGTTAATATTTTCCTTAAAATTTTTACAATATTCCTCNAAACTTTGGAAAAGATCATCGTTACTTTTATTTTTTATATAATACTCATTCATTGATAAAATTCGTGACATATCAAGTTTTGAAGGTGATTTTCCAATACCTTCTAAATTAAAATATTTAATACTTTCTTCCAGAGAAAATATTTCTTTATCTTTATAAGACCATCCCAATCTCATAAGATAATTTCTTAGGGCATCAGGCATAATTCCAATTTTTTCGTAATCATCAATTGTTGAAGCATTATCTCTTTTTGATAATTTTTTACCTTCCAATGTATGAATTAAAGGTATGTGTGCAAATAAAGGTTTTTCCCATTNCANCGCCTCATAAATTTGAATTTGTTTAAATGTATTAATTTTATGATCATCACCTCGAATTATATGAGTCATATCCATAATATGGTCATCTACTGAAGCCGATAAATTGTATGTTGGTGTTCCATCTCTTCGTAAAATTATAAAATCTTCAATTGTATTATTTTCAATTTCTATATCTCCTTGAACTAAATCATTAATTTTTGTGCTGCCCTCAATTTTACTTTTAAATCTTATAACTGGTTTTACATCTTGAGGAGCCTCTATTTCACTTTTTTCCCTCCATTTTCTATTATAAATATAAGGTATCTTTTTCTGTTTAGCTCTAAGTTTTTGCTCTTCTATTTCATCTGAGGAGCAATAACATTTGTAAGCATTTCCGGTTTCTAATAATTTATTAACGACTTTAATATGACTTTCAATATTTTTTGATTGAATATACTCCTCTCCATCATGATTAATCCCTATCCATTTAAGAGAATTTAAAATTTGTGATTTAAATTCCTCTTTTGATCTTTCCTTATCAGTATCTTCAATTCTTAAAAAAAATTTTCCATTATGGTTTTTTGAATATAGCCAATTAAATAAAGCAGTTCTTACTCCACCTATATGCAATGGCCCAGTAGGTGAGGGTGCAAACCGAGTTGCAACTTTTTTCATCCGAAAATATTTAGACTATTTTATTAGAAGTTTCTATATAAAGATACTAGTACGCCTTGTACTTTTACTCTGTCAGGACCAAAAATTTTAGTCTCATAATTTCTGTTAGCACTTTCTAGTGCCACAGTTTTTCCTTTTCTACGAATTCTTTTTAACATAGCTTCATTATCATCAATCAAAGCTACAACAATTTTACCATTTTCAGCAGTATCAGCCTTTTTAACTATTACAGTATCACCATCATTAATACCTGCTTCAATCATTGAGTCTCCTTTAACCTTTAGACCAAAAAACTCTCCATTTTTCTCGATGTTATCTGGCATNGGAATTCTCATTANTTCATTTTGAATAGCTTCTACAGGAGTGCCCGCTGCAATATTTCCCAAAACTGGTATTTCACTACCAGATTTATTCTCTAGATTTTTATCATCTAATCCACCTCTAATTACACTTGGTGAAAAACTATTATAAATATCATTGGCAGAAGCAGTTTCTGGTAATTTGACTACTTCAAGAGCTCTTGCTTTGTGAGCTAATCTTTTGATGAAACCTCTTTCTTCTAAAGCACTTATAAGTCTATGTATCCCTGATTTAGATTTAAGATTTAGAGATTCCTTCATTTCTTCATATGATGGGGATACACCTGTAGATCTCAACTTCTTGTTGATAAATAAGAGTAAGTTTTTTTGTTTTTTAGTTAGCATAGAACAAATTGTGTACACAGATGTTCTATTAAAGTTCTACAATTATCACAATAGAAAAAAGATCAATAAAATTAAGGTTTTAGGACTAAAGAATAGAAAAAATATTGTTATTATCTAAATTTTTAAGAATTGATTCACCAATTAAAAAAGTTTTTATTTTTGTGCTGTTTCTGATTTTTAAAACATCTTCTTTGCTTTTAATGCCACTTTCAGAAATTAAAGGGCCATTGTGATTTACTAGAACATCATGAATATCATAAGTTGTATTAATATTTGTTTCGAGAGTTTTTAAATTTCTATTATTTATTCCTATCAAAGCATCATGGTATTTGAGAGATTTTTTTGCTTCATCTACTGTGTGAACTTCAACAATAACTGACATTTTTTGATTAATAGCTTCTTGGTAAAGTTCATCAGCAATTTTTTCATTTACACCAGCAAGAATAATCAAAATTGCATCTGCCCCATAGCTTTTTGAAAGTTTAACTTGAAATTTATCTATAAAAAAATCTTTACATAAAACAGGAAGATTTATTTTTTGTTTAATTTTTTTAATATGATCCAATTTACCCAAAAAGTAATCTTCTTCTGTTAAAATCGATAAGCATGTAGCTTTATTTTTAAAATAAATCTCTGCAATACTTAGAGGATCATAATTTTTAATTATAATACCTGCTGAAGGACTTGCTTTCTTAATTTCTGCAATAATTGATAAATTATTATTATTTATATTATTTTGAATTTTATTTTTAAAATCAATGAAATTATTATTTTTTTCTATTTGGTCATTTATACTTTCCAAGGATATTTCATTTTTTATCTTTTCAAGTTTCAATTTCTTTTTGTCGATGATTTTTTGTAAAACATTGTTAGACATAATTTAATTTTTTTAAATGTTCTAGTGTTTTACCACTTAATAAATGATTTCTTGACATTTCATAAGCATTTTTAAAATTAGTTTCTTTTTCAGAAACTAGTAATCCAGCTGCTGCATTTAAAGAAACAGCTTTCGAAAAATCATTATCTTCACCCTTAAATATTTCAATTATTTTTTGAGANTTATATTCAGCATCTTTGCCAACTAATTTTTGAAAATTATCAGCCTNTATATTTAATTNNTTAGGATCAATAATGATTTCACTTATTTCTCCTTTTTTCAATTGCATAACATGGGTTTTTTGATATGGAGATATTTCATCTAAACCATCTTCACTGTTTACTACCCAGGCAAATTTGATATTTAAATTTTTTAATGCGCTAGAAAATATTTTAAGTAAATTTCTATCAAATACACCCACTACTTGTCTCTCAACTTTTGCTGGACTGCTTAATGGACCAATTAAATTAAATATAGTTCTTTTTCCAATTTTTTTTCTTGTTGGTCCGACATATTTCATGGCACTATGATAGTTAGGAGCAAACATGAAACCAAAATGGTTTTTATTTATTTGATTTTCCACACCTTTTGAATCTAAATTGATATTTACTTTTAATGCCTCTAAAACATCAGCAGAGCCGCATTTGGACGAAACTGCTTTNTTACCGTGTTTTGCAACCTTAACTCCCATACTTGCTAATAACAAAGCTGANGCAGTTGAAATATTTAATGTATCTTTCCCATCACCACCTGTTCCACAAGTATCAATGCAATTCTGCACATTCACTTTTGTTGCTTTGTCTCTTAAAACCGCAACACCTCCTGCAATTTCATCTGAAACCTCGCCTTTTTCAGAAAGGTAAGTCAAAAATTTGAATATTTCGTCATCATTTGCTTTTCCATCCATTAAAATTTGAAAAGCATTAATACTTTCATCAAATGATAAGTTTTGTTTATTTCTTAATTTATCTAAAAATTTATCCATTTTAATTCTTAATAAAATTTTTCAATATTTTTAAGCCATGTATAGTTTTTATACTTTCAGGATGAAATTGCACACCATGAGTATTATATTTTTTATGTTTAATACCCATGATATTACCGTCATGAGTTTCAGCTGTTATCTCTAGCTCATTTGATAATGTTTTTTTGTCTATTATTAAGCTGTGGTACCTTGTTGCTTCAAATATTTTTGGGATTTTTCTAAGAACCCCTATCTTTTTAGAATAAATTTTGCTTGTTTTTCCATGAACTAATTCCTTGGCTTGTACTATTTTTGAACCAAATGATTGACCAATTATTTGATGTCCTAAACAAACTCCTAAAATTGGAATTTTTTTATACAAGTCCTTTACAATTTTAAGACAGTTTCCTGCTTGGTCNGGATTTCCTGGACCAGGGGAAATAACAATTTTTTTGTATTTTCTTTTTAAAATTTCTTTGGAATTAATTTTATCATTCCTTATCACATCAACGTCTTTGGCATAAACAGAAATATAGTGATATAAATTGAATGTAAAACTGTCATAGTTATCAATTAGTAATATTTTCATAATTATTCTAGTGCTTTTAATAAAGCTTTTGCTTTATTTACCGTTTCTTTAAATTCATTTAATGGTTTGCTATCAGCAACAATACCTGCTCCAGATTGAACATAAAATTTTTTATTTTTAGTTAACGCTGTTCTTAAAGCAATACATGTATCAAAATCACCATTTGCAGAAAAATATCCAATACCACCTGCGTATACTTTCCTTTTTGTATTCTCAAGTTCATCAATTATTTCCATTGCTCTAATTTTTGGTGCTCCAGATACAGTACCAGCAGGAAAACCAGACAACAAAGTGTCAAATTTAGAAAACTTATTATTAAATTCCCCTTGCACATTCGAAACTATGTGCATGACATGAGAATATTTTTCAACATTAAAACTTTCTGTAACTTTTACGGTGTTTATTTTTGATACTTTGCCNGTATCATTNCTACCAAGGTCTAAAAGCATCAAATGCTCNGAAAGCTCCTTTTTATCTNGTAAAAGATCTTTTTTNAAAAAATTGTCTTCTTTTTTATTTTTACCCCTTGGTCTAGTACCAGCTATAGGCCTTATTGTTATTTTATTATTTCTTAATCTGACAAGAATTTCGGGACTTGCTCCAATAATTTGAAAATCATTAAAATTAAAAAAATACATAAATGGTGATGGATTTGTTTTTCTAAGTTTCTTGTAAATTTCTAATGGTTTTTTTGTTAATTTAGTTTGAAATCTTTGACTTAGAACAACCTGAAAAATATCACCAATTTTAATATATTTTTTTGCTTTTTTTACATTTGATATAAATTTTTTCTTTGAGGTATTTGATTTGATAGGACTCAATTTAATTATTTTTTCATTAAATGATGAATTTTGGGAGTAGTTTGCTAAAAAAACCATTTGTTCTATTTCATTAATAGATTTTTCGTATTTCGTTTTTAAATTTTGAATTTTTTCGTCACTAAATACATTGACAATAAAATATAGCTTACTTTTTACGTTATCGTGAATTACAAGGTTTCTTGGACGTAATATTCTTGCATCGGGTATGTTTAAATCATCTTTATTTTTATTAGGTATTCTTTCAATATAACGAATAATGTCATAAGAAAAATAACCTGATATCAGTGAACAAATAGGAGGTAAGTTTTTAGGTGTATTAAATTTAAATTCTTCAATAATTTTTTCTATGTTTTCTTTAGGATTTCCTATCAATATTTTTTTTTTGTTCCCGGTTAGAATTTGACATCTATTGTTATTAAACTCCCAAATTTTATCAGGATTCCTACCAAATATTGTGTACCTACCTTTAATTTTACCTTTTTCTACTGACTCAAAAACAAAACTATTTTTTTCAATTAAAAGATTATTAATTAAATTAATTATTTCTTGTTCACCTTTTGTATTAATAGAAAAAAATAAAACTTGGTTTTGTTTTTTTAAATAACCAGATTTAAATTGGTCAAAATTGACATTAAGCATTATCTGAAATTATTTTTAATTCTCTCAAGCGTGCTATTAAATAATTTAACATTATATTTTTTACTCAAAGACAAATCATAAGTACTATATATTTCTCCCATTACTTGACTATTTGACTTTAATTTATACTCGTTAACTTTATCAGCATCTTTATTAAGCATACTTGTATTTATATTTGATATTTTAGATAAATAGACATCATTATTTTTATCTGCAATCAAAACAAAACTTTTTTTAGGGAGCGAATATAATAATTCTACTGACTCTCTACTAAAAGTTTCATCAAAATTGGATGAATTGATTTTCAATTTTTTAATATTACTTTCATTCTTTGCAATATTTAAAAATTCAGCATTTGAAAATTTTTTATCTTGAATTTTTTTAAATAGTTTTTTGTTGTAATCAATTTTTTGCTTCATCACTAATTGATTTTTTACTTTTTCAATAAAATTTAAATCATTTAAGTCTGGTAAAATTTTTTTTACGTTTGATATCTCATATAAAAGATAAAAGTCATTTTTATCAATAATTTGAGTTTTATCCTCTTTTCTTTTAGAATATATTTCTTGGAGAATTTCATCTGAATCTATCTCATTGTTAAAATTTGAAACTACTTCAATTTTNAAATTATATGCTTTTTGAATTTCATTTAATTTAGAGCCATTAAATATACTATTTTCTATTTCATCAATTTTTTTAAAAAAATCGTCATTAAATTCACTAATATCCAAAAGAGTCTTTGGTGTAATTTTTGTATATTTAATNTCTATTAATTCTTCTTTTAGATTATCTTCATTCTCTTTAATAAATTTATCGATCTCAGATTTAGATGTATTGATTTTATAAACTTGATCTAGATCGAAATATTCAATTTCAAGTTCTTTGTTTTCATTAATATAAATTTTATTTTTGAGAAAATATGGTGAAATTAGTCCTCCACTTACATAATCAAATAAATTTTTCTTTAATTCTTGATCCTTAAGTTTTATTTCATAAATTGGCGCTGTAAGATTATTCTCTAAAAGAAATTTTTCATACTTCAGTCTCGAAAATGATTTTTTATCATCAACAAATTTTTCATCACTTCTAATTTTATTTGCTAATATGTTTTCAGACAATGATGCGTTTAAGCTTTCTATTTCCATTTCTAATAATTTATTAGAGACAAGACCAGTTAATATTTCTTCAATAACATTATTTTCTATATTTTCTTTTACATACTCCAAGTTAATTCGTGACTGATTTACATATTGTAAAAAATCTTGTGTCGAAATTGATTTATTATTTATTTTAGCAACATTGTTAGTATTGCCTCCACTAAATACACTTCCCATTCCCCAAAATACAAATGGAACAATAATTATAGCTATAAGAACACCAGCTAATTTAGTGTTTGAAAATCCTCTTAAGTTTTTTAACATCAGTAAAATCGTTTATATATTGAACTACAAAAAACAAACCTATAAATTAAAATATTGTGTATGACAAATAATAATATGATTTTTGTAGCTAACTGGAAAATGCATGGCAATTTTAATGATATTTCAAAGGTAAAAACTGTTTTAAATTTGATCAAAAATAAAAAGTATAAAAAGATTAAGATAATTTATTGTCCNCCATTTACATTGCTTAAATCCTTTTCAAATTATTTTAACAACACTAAACTTAATATAGGTGCCCAAAACTGTTATTATAAAAGTGATTATGGTCCATACACAGGAAATGTAAATGCAAAGCTCATCAAATCTGCTGGTGCAAAATACATTATATTAGGACATTCAGAAAATAGAAATGAGGGAGAAACAGATTTACTTATCAACCAAAAAATTAAATCTGTATTAAAGGAAAAATTAAGCATTATATTTTGTATAGGCGAAACAATAGATGAAAAGAAAAAAAAAATTACATTCCAAGTTTTAAAAAGACAAATATCCAAAGGTCTTAAAGGTATAAAAAATACAAATAAAATTATTATTGCCTACGAACCCGTATGGTCTATAGGTTCAGGAATTGTTCCTTCAAGAAATGAATTAGAAAAAAATATTAAAAATATAAAAAAAATCCTTAAACAATTTAAATTCAAAAATTCTGTAAAGATTTTATATGGTGGATCTGTTAACTCAAAAAATGCAAATGAAATTTCAAAAATAGATGGTATAGGCGGNCTTTTGGTGGGTGGAGCATCTCTTAATTCAAAAAAATTCGTTGATATAATAAAAAAAACGTCTAATTAATCCTCGTGGAAAATATACTTTTAATTCTAAATATTATACTTGCAGCAATTCTTGTTGTACTTGTTTTGCTCCAAAAGTCAGAAGGAGGAGCTCTAGGAATAGGTGTATCCCAAGATAATTTTATGTTTTCAAGATCAGCAGGAAATTTTTTAACCAAAGCAACTTCAATTATTGCAACATTATTTATTATCTGTAGTCTTGGTTTAACTATTATTTCTAGAGGGGAACTTACTCCAACAACATCTGTAATTGATAAAATTGAAGAAAATGCAGATGATGCACCAAAAGTACCAGAAAATAATAATTAGCACTTTTCATTTTTAAATAATCAGTCTATAAGATAATTCCATGGCGCGATATATATTCGTAACCGGCGGCGTGGTATCATCTTTAGGAAAAGGATTATCATCAGCATCACTTGGATATTTATTAAAATCACAAGGCTTTAAAGTCCGTATTAGAAAAATGGATCCGTATTTAAATGTTGATCCAGGCACCATGAGTCCATTTCAACATGGTGAAGTTTTTGTAACTGATGATGGGGCAGAAACAGATTTAGATTTAGGACACTATGAAAGATTTACAGATATTTCATCTAAACAGTCAGACAATATAACAACAGGAAGAATTTATTCTGACATAATAAAAAAAGAACGTAAAGGTGGATATCTTGGAAAAACTGTACAAGTTATCCCACATGTAACTGATAGGATTAAAGAATTTATCAAGAAAGATATTACAAATGAGGATTTTGTAATATGTGAAATTGGTGGAACTGTCGGTGATATAGAAAGCTTACCTTTTTTAGAAGCTATTAGACAATTTTCAAATGAGAATGGAAAACTTAAATCGTTATTTATTCACTTAACTTTAGTTCCATTTATGAAATCCTCAGACGAAATAAAAACTAAACCTACACAACATTCTGTAAAAGAGTTAAGAAGTATAGGTATTCAACCTGATATTGTTATATGTAGATCAGAACAATCTATCCCAGTTGATCAAAAGAGAAAAATATCACTGTTTTGCAATGTGCAAATAGAAAACGTAATAGAAACTATAGATGTAAAAACTATTTATGAAGCCCCTATAAGTTTTTTTAATCAGAAATTAGATAAACAAGTTCTTAAATACTTTAATTTAAAATCTAAGAGAAAACCAAATCTTAAACCTTGGAAAAAAATTACAAATACAGTTTTAAATACAAGAAAAACTGTCAATATTGCAATAATCGGGAAGTATGTGAACTTAAAAGATGCTTACAAATCTTTAGATGAAGCTTTAACACATGGTGGAATTAAGAATAAAGTTAAAATTAATTTAATAAGAATTGAGTCAGATAAATTAAAATCAAACAATATAAGAAAAAAATTAAAAAATGTCTCTGGTATATTGATACCAGGAGGTTTCGGAAAGCGAGGTACTGAGGGTAAGATAGCTTGTATTAAGTATGCACGCGAAAAAAAAATACCTTTTTTAGGTATCTGCTTTGGAATGCAAATGGCAGTAATAGAATTTGCTAGAAATGTACTAAAAATCAAAAACGCAGGATCAACTGAACTTGATAAAAGAATTTATCCAGTAATCGGATTGATAAATGAGTGGAGTAAAGATGGTTTAATTATAAAAGGCACAGATAGAAATTTAGGTGGNACAATGAGGCTTGGTATATATGAAGCTTTGCTTAAAAATAATTCTGCCATAAAAAAAATATATAAATCATCAAAAATAAAAGAAAGGCATCGTCATAGATACGAAGTAAATAATAATTTGAGAGAGAAATTTGAAAAAAATGGTTTAATTTTTTCTGGCATGTCACCTGACAATAAATTNCCTGAGATTATTGAATTAAATAGTCATCCATGGTTTATTGGTGTTCAGTTTCACCCAGAATTTAAATCTAGACCTTTGGATCCTCATCCTTTATTTTCATCCTTTATTAAAGCAAGCAAGTCTAATTATGCAAAATAAAATAGTAAATTGTAACGGAATTGAAATTTCAAACAAAAATAAAATTTGTTTAATCGCTGGCCCATGCCAATTGGAGACAGAGCAACACGCAATGGATATGGTTGGTAAAATTAAAGAAATTACTGAAAAATATAAAATAGGTTTAATCTACAAAACCTCATTTGATAAAGCTAATCGAACGAGTTTACAGGGAAAAAGAGGGGCNGGTTTAGAGAAATCTTTACCAATTTTTGATAAAATTAAAAAAGAGAATAATATTCCAGTCCTAACAGATATTCATAATGAAGATCAATGTTCAATTGTTGCACCTCATGTAGATGTTCTGCAAATTCCAGCATTTCTTTGTAGACAAACAGACCTATTAGTTGCTGCTGCAAAAACTAAAAAAGTTATCAATGTAAAAAAAGGTCAATTTTTAGCTCCATGGGATATGGTTAATGTTACAAAAAAAATATCTGAAAGTGGTAATGAAAAAATTCTTGTAACTGAGAGAGGAGCCAGCTTTGGGTACAACACGCTAGTATCTGATATGAGGTCAATACCTATAATGGCAAAAAATGGTTATCCAATAGTTTTTGATGGAACACATTCTGTTCAACAACCTGGTGGACAGGGTGATAAAAGTGGAGGACAGAGAGAATTTGTTGAATATTTATCAAGAGCTGCCGTTGCCGTTGGAATAGCTGCAATCTTTTTAGAAACCCATCAAGATCCAGATAATGCTCCATCAGATGGACCAAACATGGTGCCACTAGATAAATTAGATAGTTTAATAAACCAAATTGTAGAAATAGATAATTTGATTAAAAAAAATTAATGAGCAAAATTACAAAAGTTGTTGCAAGACAAGTTTTTGATAGCAGAGGCAACCCAACAGTTGANGCAGAGATATTTGTTAAAAATTTAAGCTCAAGTTCAATTTGTCCATCTGGAGCATCTACTGGAACATATGAGGCATTTGAAAAAAGAGACAAAGCCAATAAAAAATATCTCGGTAAAAGTGTTTTTATTCCTATTAAATATATAAATTCTGTAATCTCAAAAAAATTAAAAAATCAAAATATTCATAATCAAGAGAGAATTGATCATATTTTAATTAAATTGGATGGCACCAAACAGAAAAAAAAAATAGGCGCTAATGCTATATTGGCTGTTTCTATGGCTGCAAAAAAATTATCAGCAAAAATAAAAAAAATACCCTTATATAAAAATTTTCTAATTAAAAGTAATTATAAGCTCCCATATCCATTAATGAATATAATTAATGGAGGTGCTCATGCAAATAATGGACTTAGAGTTCAAGAATTTATGATTAGACCTGATAGAGCAAAGTCTTTTTCTGAAGCTGTTAGAATGTGTTTCATAGTAATAAATAATTTGAAAAAATTAATTAAACAAATGGGACACTCAACATCTGTAGGTGATGAAGGTGGTTTTGCTCCAATGATTAATGATAATGAAAGTGCATTAAAACTTATAGTAAAAGCAATCAATTTATCTGGATTTAAAAATGGAAAAGATATTTCAATTTGTTTGGATGTCGCTGCTAATGAGCTAATTAAAAATAAAAAATATTCAATTCACTCTAAAAAATTTATTTCTGTTGATAAATCTATTAAAAATTACTTAAAACTAATTAATAAATATAAAATTAAATCAATCGAAGACCCGTTTGGAGAAAATGATTGGACTGCATGGACTAAATTTTTAAGCAAAACACGAAAAGTACAAATAGTGGGGGATGATTTATTTGTAACTAATTTAGAAAGATTAAAAGTTGGATTTTTAAATGTATCAGCTAATTCAATTTTAATTAAATTAAATCAAATTGGTACTGTAACAGAGACACTTGAAGTAATTAAATTTGCTCAACTTATAGGTTATAATACAATTATTTCACATAGATCAGGTGACAGTGAAGATACTTTTATTGCAGATCTTGCAGTTGGTACAAATTCAAATCAAATCAAAACAGGTTCACTAGCAAGGTCAGAGAGGGTTTCAAAATATAACCAGCTTATTAGGATAGAGGAGAAGCTTGGTAAAAGTTCAAGAATGAATAAAATTTAATCTGAACCCCATTTAACTTTATTCCAAATTCTCTCATGAAAATAATAGAATAGAAGAGGAACGATAGAACCAATACCCAAAATACCAGCACCACTAAATGTCCCAGTATAAATATAACCAAAAATAACCCAATAAATAAATATAATCAATCTCCATGAAAATGTCTTGGCAACNGATCTCATTTTTCTATCTGCCATAGTTCTCCTTTTTAATTTTGTACAATTTATAGACTAGATCTCTTTATCTAATTTATATACCCTTGTTTTATAAAAAACTAACTAAGGACATAATATGAATAAATTTTTAAAAACAATTGTCGTTGTATTCTCAACATTTTTCTTGAGTTTCACAGCTAATTCAGTTGAAGTAAAATTTGGACACGTAGGTAAACCTGGTTCACTTTTTTCTGCCTCAGTAGATCACTTTGCAAAACTTGCTAATGAAAGATTAGGAAGNAAAGGTAAAGTTTCTGTATTTGGTTCTTCACAACTTGGTAAAGACAAACAAGGAATGCAAAAACTAAAATTAGGNACTGTAAATATGTGGTTACCATCNTCAGTGATGGCATCTATTCATGATGAATTTGGTGTATTTGATATGCCTTTTATTATTAAAGATAGAAAACACATGGCTAAAGTTGAAAAAAATGTTTTACCTGGAATGTTTAAAAATCTTGAAGACAAAACAGGATATAAAGTAATTGCTGTTTGGGAAAATGGATTTAGACATATAACAAATAATACTAGACCAATTAATACTCCTAATGATTTAAAAGGAATTAAATTAAGAACTCCAAAATCAAAATGGAGAGTTAAAATGTTCCAATCATATGGCGCAAACCCAACTCCGATGTCATTTTCTGAAGTATTCACTGCTTTAAAAACTGGAACAATGGATGGACAAGAAAACCCATATGCACAAATAGCTAGTGCTAAATTTCAAGAAGTTCAAAAATATCTATCAATTACAGGTCACGTCTATACTCCTGCTTATGTAACTGTTCATAAGGATCACTGGAGTAAGTTACCTTCAGATGTACAAGATATTTTAGAAAAGGCTGCTCAAGATACACAAAAGTTTGTTTATGCTGAAGCTGCTAAACTTGAAAAATCTTTATTAAAAGTAATTAAAGATGCTGGCGTCCAAGTAAATGAAGCGGACAAAGGTGCTTTTATTGCAGCTAGTAAAGGGATCTATGATCAGTTTGGATCAGAAGTTCCTACAGGTGGCGCTTTAGTCGATAAAGTATCAGCTTTAGCAAATTAATTTAATTTAATTTATCTTATCAGGCCCTCATTCAGAGGGCCTGTNCATAATATGAAATTACAGAACTTTATTAATNCGTACGAAAAAATACTAAAACTAATACTGTTTATAATGATGGTGGCATTGGCAGTAACAGTTTTACTTGGAGTTACCTTTCGTTTTGCAGGTAGTGCATTAGTTTGGTACGATGAAGTTGCTGCAGTACAACTTGCATGGATTACCTATTATGGTTCAGCCTACGCTGCATTAAAAGGTTCNCATATAAGTGTNCCNAGTATATTTAAGGCATTTCCATTAGCACTTAGAAAAATTTTCTTCGTAGTCTCTAAAATAGTTGTATATGGTTTTTTATTATTACTAGCTTACTACGGATATTTAGTTTTAACTCTTATTACTGGTGAAACCTTGGTAACATTAGAATGGGTTCCACAACCATTTGTCCAATCTGTCATTCCAATTGCATCATGTTTATTTATTTTATCTGAAACTTTAAGAATTCCAGAGGACTACAGAAATTTAGTTCTACAAACAACAGGTGACGAGCAAACAGGAGATATTTAATGATAATTCTTACAATGTTTGCTGTCCTTTTACTTTTATTATCTATAAATGTACCTATCGCTATAGGCCTTGCTGTAACAACAATTATTGCAATGGTATTGAAGACGGGAACAAGTTTTTTAATTGATACTGCAATTGTTATGTTTGATGGGTCAATGAAATTTCCATTAATTGCTATCCCATTATTTATCCTCGCAGGATCAATAATGAATAGTGCTGGCATATCTAGAAGACTAATAGCCTTTGCTTCAGCTCTTGTTGGATTTATCAAAGGCGGTTTAAGCATGATCAACATTGCAACTTCAATGTTTTTTGCTGAAATTTCAGGATCAGCAGTTGCTGATGTTGCTGCTCTTGGATCTATTTTAATTCCTGCAATGAAGAAAAAAGGTTATCCAGGTCCTTTTGCTGCNGCAGTNACTTCTTCTTCAGCATCTCTAGCAATTATTATTCCACCATCAATACCAATGATTGTTTATGCTGTAATGGCCCAAAGTTCCGTAGTGCAATTATTTGTAGCTGGAATAGTTCCTGGTGTAATAGGTGGTTTTTTCCTAATGTTGGCTGCATATATCACTGCAAGACGAAAAAACTTTCCTGTTGAAGAAACATTTAATATTCCAAATGTAAAGAAAACTGCAAAAGATGCAGCATTAGCATTTTTATTACCTATTATTATATTAGGTGGAATTTTTGGAGGAGTTGTAACTGCAACCGAAGGTGCAGGTTTAGCAGTTGTTGCGTCTTTGGTAATTGGTTTTATTTATAAAGAAATAGATTTTAAAAGATTGTATGAGTCTGCATGTGAAGGTGCAATTCAAACAGCTTCAGTTATGTTATTGGTAGCTGCATCTGTATTATTAGGTGAATTTTTAACAATTGAGCAAATCCCACAAAAAGTTGCCGAGTCGATCATAGATTTTACAAATAATAAATATGCAGTTTTGGGAATTTTAAACGTCTTTCTATTAATAATAGGTTTCTTTTTACATTCAGTTGCTGCAATAATTTTAACAGGTTCCAATTGTAATGCCTTTAGTTAATGCTGTAGGTATTGACCCTGTGCATTTTGGAATCATAGTGACTTTAAATTTAGCAATTGGTCAACAAACCCCACCAGTTGCAAGTGTTCTGGTTACAGCATGTTCTGTTGCTAAAGCTGATATATGGGATGTTACTAGATCAAATATATCTTTTATTTGTGTGTTGCTAGTATTGTTAATGTTAGTAACATATGTTCCAGCTATACCGATGACACTAGTTGAATTTTTTTATAGGAGTTAAATGAGTAAATTAATTAAACTAAATAAAAAAAATATCCATTTAGTTGAAGTTGTTATTAATAGACCAGAAAAGCTAAATGCGATGACGAAGCCTATGTGGATTGAGTTAGGTAAAATCTTCAAAAAGCTTTCTAAAAATAAGAAATTGAGATGCATAATAATAAGAGGTGAGGGTGGTAAATCTTTTTCACCAGGTAATGATATTAGTGAATTTAAAAAACAAAGATCTTCATCAAAATTAGCAAAATCTTATGGTAAATTTTTACATGGTACACTTGGAGCAATTTTTGATTGCCCAATACCAACAATTGCATTGATTGAAGGAATATGTGTTGGAGGTGGATTGGAAATAGCAGGATGTTGTGACATTAGAATTTGTGGCAAAAG
>FUFK010039454.1_pt1 | contig 19687 bp, 26 predicted proteins | sample 1021851 | NCBI WGS metagenome assembly FUFK01 (sample SAMEA51879418, study PRJEB19060) | metagenome
CCAGACCCACCACGGGCGGCGGTCGCCTCGCGTGAAGAGGAGCGGCTCGCGGCTGGCGGCGACGGCTTGCTCGACCGCCTGACTCCACCACGAGAGCCAACGAGCCGACGGACCCCGGAGGACCTCGCCGACGGAGAAGTCGCGGTAACGCTTGACCTCGACGGCCCACGTCCACGGCGCCCCGTCAGGACGGAGGACCCGCACGTCGTGACCCGACTCACCCGTCCCGAAGCGCTCGACGGTCCACCCCTCAGGCAGCTCGCGCCGGAGGATCGTCGCGACCTCGCGCTCTCCTCGGGCGCCCTTCCCTCTGCTCTGACTACCCATCGCCCTCGACCTCCTCGGCTCGTCTAGTGGCTCGCCCGGGGCGCCGCAGGTCGGGCAGTCCAGCCCGCCGCGGTAGACCTCGGGACACTCGATGCACGCGCGGCGCACCACTAGAACGGCACGTCGTCAGAGGGACGAGACGCCCCTCGTGGAGCGTTCGAGCGGCTCGGGGCGGCATCACCCCGCCCGCCGACGAACTCGACCCTCTCGGCCACGATCTCGGTCGAGTATCGGGTCTCGCCATCCTTCTCGTAAGTCGAGGTCGAGATCCGCCCCTCGACGAGGACCTGACGCCCCTTCGAGAGGAACCGGGCGCAGTTCTCCGCCGTCCGCCCGAAGCAGACAACCCGGTGCCACTCGGTATGATCGACCCACTCGTCGCCCTTCTTCCGCCGCTCGCTCGTCGCGATGGAGAGCCGGACCACCTGACCGCCTCGCGTGTCGCGGCTCTCGGGGTCGCGCCCGAGGTGTCCGCAGAGGATCGCTCTGTTCATGCTGCCTCCCTTGCCCGGTGCTAGTGTAGCCCGGAAGTCCTCGCCCCATCCGAAGGGGATCGAGGCCGCGGGCCGTCGGCGAGTGCAAGCGTCGGCGGCCCGTGCTCCCACCCTAGCACGCGACGCCCGAGACCGTCGAGTCATCGAGGAGGCCCCCGTCACTCGACGAGGACCTCCCCGAACCCCGACACGGAACACAGGCACGGAACCCAGGAGGGCGCCCCGACTGTAGCACAGCGCCCGGGGACAAGTCGAGGCGCGCCCGACTGCCCGGGCGGCCCGCCCGACTCCCGCCCGACTCGCCCGACCCCAGTCGGGCGCGATTAGTCGGCCCCGGACCTTGGGTATCGCGATCGCGCCCGACTGCCCGACAGTAGCTACACAGGAGACGCGTAAAACGGAAAAGCTTTCTCTTTCACGCTAGAACGCCCGTTATCGCTATAAAGGATAGCCATCATGGTATATACCCTTCTAAAACTGTCGGGCAGTCGGGCGGGGCCTCCATAGCGACGGAGCCCCCGGCACTTTTCGCGCCCGACTATGTCGGGCACATGTCGGGCGCCGTCGGGCGCCGTCGGGCGGGCTCACACTTTCTCGCACAAAGCTGTTGCCTCTGTAGTGCCTCGCGTTATGATGTAGTCACACAAGGAGACAGACCATGGCCGCGGCAATCTGGACGAACGAGGGCGCTCACGAGGGCGTCACCGCATGGAGCCTACACATCGGCGGCGAGTACGTCGGTTCGCTAGAGCGTCAGCGCCCGACCCGCTACTGCGTTGGCGCCCGCCGCGGGTTGGCTCGCGACACGTCGAAGGCTTGGGAGTACGACGGCGACGCCTTCGACTTCGATGTCTCTCGGGTCGTTTCGGTCAAGATCCCAGAGGGCTCGACGCTCCGTCAGGCGAAGGCGCTCGTCGAGGCCGCAGCCCGGGCCGAGATTGCCCGCTAGGCCGCCCGCCTCACCTCGACGCCCGCCTCGGCGGGCTCTCACACTGGAGACAGCATGAAGTTTGTAGCAACCGAGATCCTCGTCACTCGCAACGACCGGGGCACGATCTTTGTCGAGATCGACGGTGACCTCGTCGCCGACGCGATCACCTTCCAGCGGCGCCGCGGGTTCTGGAACAAGCGCACCGAACGTTGGGCGTCGGCCCGAGGGTTCACCCCGCGCAAGGTCGCCGCGGCGCCTGAGCTGGTTCGTCACTACCTCGCCGAGACGGGCCTCGATGTCATCGGGCCGATCGTGGTCCGGTTCTAGCCACCGCCGCCCGCCTCGGCGGGCTCTCACACTGGAGACAGCAATGAGATTCAAACTGACCGACAACCGGCGCGAGAAGCTGGCGACCATGGCCGCCCTCGGCTTCGAGGCGCTACCCGTCGACCCCTACAATACGCGGCACCAGCGGGTCCGGTGCTCCTGCGGCAAGTCACTTCCCTACTACCGCGTTGACATCGCCCGAGAGCATCGCGCCGCGTGTCAGCCCGCCGAGGCCGTCGAGGAGCCTCTCGGATGGAACAGCGCCGGGAACATCCCGCGGCGAGTAGCAGAGCAGATCGCCCACTACTTCGGAGAGCTGGCGCGACATCCCGAGGAGACCCGACTCTGACAGAGGCCGCCCGCCTCGACTCGACGCCCGCCCTCGGCGGGCGTTCCTCGTCTTGAGCTAGAACCCGGCGGCGACGGCCTCGGGCGTCAGGACGAGGAGCCGCACGCGCCTCGTCCCGACTTGCCGCTTCACGGTCCAGTCGCGACCGCGGCGCTCGACCCAGCCGCGCTCACGCCACCGGGCTCGGATCCCCGCATCGTAGCCAGCCCGGGCGAGCCAGTCATCGAGGACCCGAGGGAGGATCCCGATCTCGTCGCCTTCCCAGCGCCCGAGGTAGCCGCCCGCCGGCCCGGAGCTTCGAGAGGCCCCGTCGTCGAAGGCGTCCTGATGCTGGGTCGCCAGCTCGCACACGGCCCGGAGCGCGGCGAGAGGGCGGTCGGCGTCCTCCCCTCCAGCCCTGACGGCCTCTGACGCCCTCGTGAGGGGCTCGACGCCCTCGGGCGGCTCTGGATACCCCACGGCCTCGACGAGGTCCCGGGCGACCTCCAGGAGGGCGAGAAGCGCCCCGAGGCGTTGGGCTACCGCTCCGACCTCGGCGAGGGACGCGACCCACGCCTCGACGCTCTGGCGGTAGCTCTCCCCGAGGCGTCGCCAGTCCTGCGACGTGTACCCGGCGAGGCGCTCGATCACCCGCTCCCCGAGGTGTCCATAGTGGTCGAGAATCCCGACGGTGAGGTCCCGGGCCTGACGATCCGACCGCAGAGGAGGCCCGACGAGACAGAGACACCGCGCACGGCTCCCGGCGTCCTGCGTGAAGCTCACGGCGCTCTGCTCACCGGTGGAGAGCATGATCGAGGACCACGTCGCCGACCGTCGGAGCCCGACAGCCTGCGAGCCCGCCCCGGGCTTCGCGCGGCCCTTCGCCTGACCCTGACTATGCTGGTAGATCAGCCCCGCGACATCCCGAGAGGATCGGGCGTTCTTCGAGTCATCGAGGATCAGGGGTAGCGCGCTCAATAGGTGCGCGACGCCCTCGGCGCGGCTCACGGTGAGGCGCCAGCTCTGAAGCATCCGACCGTCCACAGGTTGTCCCCAGACCGACGCGGCGACCCGGAGGGCGGTCGTCTTGCCCTGCGAGGTCTCCCCGCTCCAGTCGACGACCCAACCCCGGGCGGTCCCGAGGCGCCCGACGAGGACCGAGGCGACCGACGCGTAGACGGCGAGGTGAACGTCGGGGCAGTCGGCGGCGGTCGACATCGAGGCGAGCCACCCGTCCCACGTCCCCGAGGTCGCGACGGCTTCGACGACCTGCTCCTCGCCCCCGCCCGGGTCGACCTGGAGGGCGACGGCCCCGGTCCCATACCACCGGCGCCCGAGCAGGAACCCCGCGGCCTTCGGGGTCGAGACCCACCCGCAACGGCTCGCGACCAGCTCGACCGGTAGGCGGGCCGCGTTCGTCGCGAGGGCGGCGTCGAGGTAGCCGACGAGGGCGCTCGCATTGCGCGACGTCACCCCGGCTCCTCGATCCCCGAGGGTCGAGACGAGGCTCCGCCCGTCGACGGTGACGCTCTGGCGGACCGTGCGCTCGTAGTGACCCGCCCATCCGGGCCACGAGAGCCGGACATGATGATCGCCCGTGTCGACATCGAGGAGCCGACCGACCGGAGCGAGCGGGACCGTCGAGAGCTGGACGAGGTCATCGGTCACGGGGTCAGGACCCCAGACGCCCGAGGCGTCGACCCTCCACCCCCGAGGAGCCCGCCACCCATCCGGCACGCCCGCGAGAGGTGCGGCGGCCTTCTCGGCGACGAGGCGGAGTCCTCGACCCTCAGCGCGCACGCGTCGCCGTAGTTGATCGACCGCTGACGCGAGGCCACGAGAGGCGCGGAGGCGGACCAGGTAGGCGTCCCAGGCGCCCCCGTCCTCCCGGGCGAGTGTCGATAGCCTCGGGAGCCAGCGAGCCCCGAGGAGGGCCGCGACGGCCTCGACGCGCTCGTCCTTCGTCATGCTCGACAGGTTCCCGACGAGGTCGTCGAGGTGCTGATAGGTCTCCTCGATCTCGACGGGGCCGATCACCCGAAGCCCGAGGTCGTCGGCTAGTGTCTCGCTCATGGCGCAGCCTCCAGCGCGGCCACGAGGGCTTCGATCTCGACAGCCGCAGAGACACGTCGGCAGCGGAACGCCGCCACATCACCGCACGCCTCCCGCACGAGTGCCAGAAGACACCCGACGGTCGCCGGGTCGGAGAGGTCGGGGAGCAACGTATCTGGCCATTCGTCGGCGTTCGCAGTCCCCCGCAGGTATCCCCTATATTCCCACAAGTCGGGGCGCTCATTGACTGGCGCGCAGTCTGTATCTATGACTCTCGCGTCACCAAGATATCCCTTGCCGGTCGCCAGCATCCCCGGCATCCACCGCCACCGGGCGCAGGCTACGGCGCGTCGGGCTAGGTCTTCGGTCATGTTGTCTCCCAGGTCGTGAGCGGGCCGAACCACCCGCATGAGTTCTGATGCGCGCACCACGCCGACGACTTGCGCCCGGGCTCCACGTACCAGAGGACCGACGCCCGCCCGCAACCGGGACAGGTGACGTCCTTCACAATCCGCCCCGAGGGGCGCTCGACGATCCTAGCCCCGAGACGGACGGCGAGGGCCTCCCGCGCGTCGGCGTCCTCCCGTAGCCTCCGACCGAGAGCGCGGTCGAGGTCGTCGCGGCTCTGGTAGACCTCACGCGCCCGACGGGCGGCAAGCTTGCGCGCGGCCTCCTTCGCCGCGGCGGCCTCCTCGATGCGGGCGAGGGCGGCCTCGTGATCGGTGCGCAGATCGAGCCGGTCCCCGGGCCGGTAGACCGCCCGGTGAGGCCCGCCCGCCCCGATCGCGGGGAGGAAGTAGGCCCTCGACGGATCGCGACACTGGCGATCCGCGTCGGCGACGATCGCCCCGTAAAGCTCCGACCACCCCTCGGCGGGGATCGGGTAGTTCAGCGGCAGGACGAGACGACATCGAGGGGCGTCCGGTCGGTGAGACCACGAGGTGTGCGCGACGGCCTCGTAGTCAGCCCACGCCCCGAGGGCCTCGTCGAGGGTCGTCCCGTCGTCGTAATCGAGGACGAGGAGCGAGACCTCGACGGCGTCGCCGAGGCTCCGACGCCCGCCCTCACGGAACCGGCACGGGCTCCAGAGCGGGCACGCGTCGAGGCGGTCCTCCTTCGTCCCCTCGATGGGTCGGAACGTGCGGAGCGCGACGGCGAGCCGCGGCCACGGGATCTCCCTCTCGATCGGCCTCGGGTCTCGGGCGTGTCGAAAGAATGAGACGATCACTGGAACAACCCCCGGAGCCAGCGACGGAGGACCTTGACATCGGCGTCGCACCCCTCGACGAGGACGGGGTCGACCAACTCGACCACGGCGCGCACGCGGCCCCGGACGAGGACCGTCTCGCCCTCCCAGAGGACCGCCCGAGCGCCATCGCTCGCGGCCTCGACTTGTCGGCCCGGGGAGAGGATCGTCGACCTCCAGACGTTCACGAGAGCCCCCAGAATCCAAGCTGACCCCGCGGCGCTCTCGACATCGTCAGAAACTCGCGCTTCTGCTTCGAGAACGTGCGCTTCTGGCCTTTCCGGTCGCCCGTGATCTCGACGACGTGCCAACCCTCGGCGACGAGGTCGGGGATCGGCTCGGCCTCACTGATGCAGACGTGCGCCCCGGCCTCTCTCCAGAGGCGCGCCAGCCTGACGACCTCCTCCCGGGGTAGGTCGTGCGCGTAGCCGGTCGTCCCCTGGTAGGGCGGATCAATGTAGACCCACGACCCCTCGGGGAGCCGCGGCGGCTCGACGGCCTCGACGAGGACGGTCGCCGGTAGCTCGGGGAGTGCGTCGACCTTGCGGGCCGTCGTCGTCGTCGTCGTATCCTGTCGCCTTTCCCCCGGGCCGACGAAACCTGTCGACACGTTGCCTTGTTCGTAAGACCACGAAGCGCGGACGGTCCACCGCGCGACCTCCCGAGGATCGACGGCCTCGGCGCCCGGGGAGACCTTCGCCGGTAGCTCGGGGAGGTCCCAGCCCTCGGCGAGACGGTCGACCGGGTCGGCGAACTCGCCCCCGAAGCGATAGCCGCCGTCGCCGGTGTTGGTCCACGTCACCGGGTCCGGGTTGACGAGGCGGTTGCTCGTGAGGATGCGCGCCCACCGTGCCAGCTCCCGCGGGTCGACCTCGGAGGCGTCGGGCATGAGGCGCGCGGGTAGCTCGGGGAGGGCGTCAAGGCGGGCGGCGCCGCCGGCAATAGTCAGCGCGCGTCGAGAGTGCTCCCCGCTGCTTATGTCGTGCGGACCTCGAAAATAGTCCCAAGACTGCGAGCCCTTGACTGACCACCCCGCGAGCATCGTTAATCGAGCGACCTCCCGAGGCTCGGGAGCCCTGACCGGCCCCTCCGCCTTTAGCCGCTCCCAGAGCGCCCGCGGGTCCTCCTCTGCCCACCCGCGGATCACGTCGGCGGCGGCCCGGGCGAGGGTCGCCGAGGTGTAGGCCAGGAGGAGCAACCGCACCCCGGGATCAGGCTCACACCAGAGGTACGCGTCGGCGCGCTGACCGGGAACGAGCCCCATCCGTTCGAGGATGATGTCGGCATAGCCGGTCTTGGCACCCATCCGAGACACGGGCGGGCGGGCGCCCTCCTCGTGCAGTCGGAGGGAGAGCGCGGCGGTCCCCGCGCACAGCTCGACGAGGAGCGGGATCGGCTTCACGTCGCCTCCTCGATCGCGAGGAGAAGCTCGTCGAGCCGCTCGATCGCTCGATCACCGGGCGGTCGGTCGAAGCGGGCGACCCGGATCAGCTCCCGAAGGTCGTCGAGGGGCTCGTCCTTGTCGAGGGCGAGAGCCACGTCCCACCACGGATCGGTGAGNNCNNCGGCCNNTGCGATGTCGACGACGAGGGCGCGGAGGTCGTCCCGGTGCTGTCTCTCGGCGGGCTTCATAGCTGAATCCCGAGGATCTGGGCGACCCTCCACAGCTCGGCGAGGCGCCTCTCGACGAGGACGTCCTCGACGACATGCTCCTCGATGCGCCCGAGCTGACCCCCGGCCCACAGATACGGCACCGTCGACCCCGGAGCCGTCTCGACGGGCACGCCCCAAGCCTCGGCGGCGGCAGCCTTGCTCACGTAGCGCCCCGGAAGGCACTCAGGGGCGAACCGCATAAGGTCGAGAAGCCGCTCGGGGTAGCGGATCCCCTGACCTCCCCAGACCTGCGGAGAGAACACCGACGCGAGCCGGTGGCGACCGTGCACGAGCGCCCGGGCGCGGAGGACCGGGTAGTCGAACCCGGGGCCATTCCAGGCGAGGAGCGTCGGCACATCCCGCGGCCCGGCGACGTACAGGTCGAGAGCATCGAGGAGCCCGTCCTCGTCGGGTCCGACCTGCACGATCGTCTCGCCCCCGAGGAGCGGGATCAGCGCCCACGCGATGATCTGACACTTCCTCGGATGGAGGGCNGTCCGGAGNTANAGCCGCTCTTGTTGCCCCGGGTCTTCGAGGCTCGCGAACGGCTCGGGGATCTGGATCGTCTCGCCGAACGCGAGGCCCTCGGGGATCGTCTCNATGTCGAGGACGTAGGCGCCGGCCCTCATCCCTCCCCCTTCTCAACGGGGATCCCGAAGCGCTGGAGACCGGCCCGGATCAGGACCTCGGCGGCTTGACCCATCGAGACCCGGATCCCGGGCGCGGCCTCCGTCTCGATGTACCGACGATAGACCTCGATCGCCTCGACCACCTCGACCGGCGGGCGCACGGTGACCCGCGGGCGTTCTTCGCTGCTCATGTTGCCTCCTATAGTGGCTCCCGAGGGCTACCACGTCGCGCCGGGTAGCGTCAAGGCTTGCCAACCTGTCGCGGTCTGTGCTACGCCTCGGGCGTCTACAGGAGGACCCATGAACGACGAAGCAACCCCGCCCGGCGTGATCACCGTCGGCGGGCTGACCATGACGACCGCACAGGATCAGATCGGCGCCGCCCTCGCGAGGGCGCAAGCCCGGGTCAGGAAGGCACGAAAGAACGCGCGTAACCCTCACCTCCGGAACGAGTACGCGGACTTGGAGAGCGTGATCGACGCGACCCGGGGAGCCCTCGCCGAGAACGGGCTCGCCCTTGTCCAGGCGCCCCAGGTCGTCGAGGGCGCTGCGGGCGTTCGCTGGACCCTCGTTCACGCCTCGGGGCAGTGGATGTCGGGCGAACTCATGCACGCGACGGGCGGCGCGAAGGGCCTCCGACCCGCACAGGCTGACGGGGTCTCGATCTCCTACGCGCGGCGCTACACCCTGGCGAGCCTGCTAGGTGTCGCCGTCGGTGACGACAGCGACGGAGCGGTCGAGGTCGCCGGTCGCGATCGGCGCTCGGGGAGGGTGATCGACCGCCGCGAGACGCATCCGAAGGTGTGGGCCTCGTTCGTCGAGGACCTCGCCGGGGTGAACCTGACCGTCGAGGAGGTCGACGCCTTCCTCGCTGCTCGGGGNCGCCCNCGNTGTCACGAGACGCCNGACGACCGGTGGAGCGCTCTCGTCGNGTGGGCCGTCTCCGAGGAGACCGCGGCGAAGGTGCACGCGTGACGCCCCGGGAGGAGAGGCTCGAAGCGTTCCTTCGGGGCCGTGGTTGGGGCCTGGCCTGGCACGGGCCGCCCGCGGATCGCTGGTTCGCCGCCCGGGCCGTCTCGCGCCCGAGGACCGGCCTCGTCGTCTCGGTGCACGTCACCCCCGACGCCGACGAGGTCGTCGAGCTGGAGACCCTTGGGTCGCCGACCGTCGAGCGGCTCCTCGGATGGACGAAGGACCTGCGCGACGCCCTCGGCATCTACCACCGGCCCGCTCGTGACTAGGGCCGCCATCGCCGCGGCGCGTCTAGGCTTGATCCTCTGGACGCCCCCGAGGTCGATCCTCGACGGCCTCGATATCCTCGCCGAACTTGGAGGAGAGGCGACCGTCGGGGAGGTCCTCGCGCACGTCGGCGCGTCGAACTGGAGCAACGGCTACCAGCGCCTCGACACCCTCGTNGCCCGCGGCCTCGTCAAGGTGATCGAGGGCCGCCCGAGGCGCTACCGGCTGACGAGGGCGGGCCGATTGTTGCGGACGAAGGCGGCGTAACAACTTTCTCGCGTAAAGTTGTTGCGCCTGTATTGCCTCGCGTTAAGTGGTAGCCACAATCAACGGGGCACCGCCCCAAGGGAGACAGCATGACCGGAACGATCGGACACCTTCGCAACGTCGCCGACCTCGTCGACGCGCTCGACCTCGACGCGATCCTCGGCGAGGCCGGCATCGACGAGAGCACGAGTCGCCACATCAACGGCCACCGCGAGCGCGAGATCTTGGAGGCCGCCATTTGGGCCGGCGTCGGCGCTCTGCGCAGACTCGCGGACATCGTCGAGGAGGCGACCGCCGCCCCCGTGATCGACCCTGACCGAGTCGGAGCGTTGGTGTTGGCCGCCGTCCGGGCGGATCGATTTGACCTCGCGAACGCTCTCCTCAACGTCGGAGACGACAAAGCAAGCGACGCGGACCTCGCCCTGCTCCGCAAGGCCCTTGCTGAGAAGACGCTCACCGTGGAGGAGGCGCCCCGGTGCGTCAGCTCCGACGACTCCCGCGCGGTGCTTCGCGCTTGGGGCGGCGCGGACGAGCATAATGCGACGCTCGATATGGGCGGGTGGACTGGCGACGAGGAGACCGCGGGCGACTTCCTCGCCGCGGTTCAGGCAGAGGCGATCCGCGGGACCGGCTCTCCTCTCTCCTATGTCGTGATCGAAGACCGCGACGGCGTCGCCGTCGAGGAGGCAACCGTCGAGGAGGAGGAGGACGACGCGCCCTCGTTCACGACTCGCCAGGTCCACGACCTCGCCGACGAGGCGGCCCGCGCTGGCGACCGCGCGACCGTCGAGGCGTGCGAGGCGTACCTCGACACCCCTGAGGCCGGATGGGCCGCCGACATCATCGACGAGGCCCTCAGCNACGCGGCGGCACAGTGACCGGCGCGATCGCGGCCTACGCCGCCCTGAGCCTCGCTCTCCTTCCTATGGCGACCGAGGACGACCTCGACCGCCGGATCCGCCTCGCGTGCGCGGCGGCCCTCTGCCTTGTCTCAATCCTCGACGGCGCCGCGCGCCTCTGGAGTCTCTCGTGATCTGGAAACCCGACCCCGCATTCATTCAACCCGGCGAGGCATCCGACCGCGAGGTCGCCAACGTGCACGGGGTGCACCGGCTGACGGTGACGAAGTACCGCCGCCGTCACGGNATCCCCTCNGGGGGCCGTATGGGGCGCCCTCCGGGCTCGGGGGCCTGGGTCCCGGCCTCGGGTCGTCTCCAGCCCGGCGAGGCGACAGACGAGGCCGTCGCGACCTCACAGGGCGTGCCCGTGTCGCGGGTCCTCCGCTACCGGGCGCGCCACGGGATCGCGGCCTTCGGTCGCAGCTAGCGAACGAGCCAGACGATCGCCCCGATCAGAGCCCCGGCGAGGATGCACGTCGAGACCCTGATCGGGGCCTCGGCGTNTTGGGGNGCGGGCTCGGGCATGGCCTCACGCACCGCTGCGAGGGCCTCACGGGCCGCGGCGACTTGCGCNAGGTCGATCCCCGCGGTCAGGGTCCCGCGCGCCATAGCTGCCCGATCTGCCTCGCTCATGGCTCCCCCAGGATGTCCGCGACATCGAGGCCNGTAGCGGCCCCGAGGGCGGCGGCTATTCCTAGAATAATACCGATCCACGTTCGAGGGTCAATCGAACCAAGCACGGCGGCGACCCCGCTCGGGGCCTCGTCGGCGGCGTCGAGGTGAGTCCGGACCCGCTCCAGGGTGCGGACGACCTCGTCGAGGGCGTCGGCTACCGGGCGGCGGGCCTCGTGGTCCTGGAGTGTCGCGACTATGTCGTCGAGGACGGTCCCGGCGTGCTCGCGGCGCGCGGCGTCACCGATGCCCCCGAGGATCGTCTCGCGCTCCAGCTCGACCCGACTGGCAAGGATCGCGCTCACTTTGCGACCCGCTTGTCGAGGACCCCGAGGATCGCCTCGATCACTGCGGCGAGGATCTCGTCCCTCTCGGCGGGTGTGATGCGGACGCCCCCGTCGGAGTCCTTCCGGGTCGCGGCGGCGACCGCTGACAGAGCCCCAACGATCGCAACGATGATTCGTGTCTGTAGCATCACGCCCCCCACGTCCACCCGGTGGGCAGGTAGACCACGCCGACCGCGTAACCCGAGAGGCCCGCGTCGCCCTCCCACGTTCCCCAGGTGTCGCGGTAGCCCTTCGCCGTCGAGGACTGCACGATCCGGACCCGNCGATCCTCACCCATCCACGCGAGATAGGTATGCCCCGTCGACTTGCCCGGGACGACGGTGTCGTCCTCGACTCCAGGCTCCCCGCCGTCGCCGAGGTGTCGCCACCGCTGAACGACGTGCCAGCGCCCCGGGCGCAGAGGCGGCGCCACGTCGCGCACGAGGAGGATCCGGGCGTCGCTCCCGCCCGTCAGGTCCCGAGCGGCATCGAGAGCGCTCCAGGGCGCGTCAGGGCTCCAGACGTTGGCACGGCTCCACCAGTCCAGACCGCCGGCCCGGACACCGTCGTCGACGCTCGTGATCTCGTTCCCCTCGCCTTCGAGGAGGGCGAGAGCAACGAGGGTGCAGCACGGTAGCCCCTCGGGCGGTCGAGACCGGCGGGCTAGTTCGGCGACGCTCATGTCTGCTCCTATGCGGGCGCGGTCGGGGTGCGGATCAACCGATAGTAGGCTTTGAGGTCGATATCCCCGCCCAACGCGACCACGAGGCTCAGGTCCGTGTCCGCGGAGAAGACGAGGGCCGAGCTAATCGCCGACTGAACGCGGGCGGGACTCGTGGAATCGTCCATCTGGAGAGCGTTCGCCATGTCGAGAAGGACGTTTGATCCTCCGGCCTGCGAGGGCAGGGAGATCCACCCGTAGACCCGATCGTCGGCGCCCCACGTCATTGTGACGATCGAGCTTGCGCCATAGGTCGCCGCACAGATCCGGTGTTGGCTCGTGCTGCTCGTCGTGCCGACGGCGAGCGCCTGATTGTTGGCCGCATCGAGCACGCCGACGAGGGCGCCGTTCTTGTTCGCGTCGGGGTAGTTGGTCCCATAGGAGACCCAAACCTCCATCGCCAGGAAGTCGCCCGCGCTCCAGTCCACCGCGTTTCCCGTGTCGGGATCGATGATGTTGAGCAACGCGCGGTAGCTATTGTCGACCTTGAAGCTACCGGTCGCGGCGCTCCCTCGATACTGGACCTCGTCGCCTACGTCGGTGATCGACGTCTTGAGCCCGCTGTTCTCCTCGCCGACAATGTCAGCCGCCCGGATCTGTCTCCAGGCGGTCGCGTTGCTTGTGCTGATCGGCCCGCTAACGGACATCGGGCGAGGCATTAGGCCCCCTCATACATGGCCGTGAGGCCGACGGTCCCCGACCCCGAGGACACGGCGATGTAGACGACGGTATCGCCGTCCTTGCGCCCCTTGCCCGCCATCCCGGGAATCGAGCGCATGTAGATCGCTTTCTGCGGATACGTCTCGTAGTCGGAGCCGAGGGCGCCGCCGTCGGTCCCGGTCATTGCGAGGACTACGTCGTGCGCGAGGGCCTCGATCCGCAGATAGCGCGCATTGCGGGGGATGGTGACAGCCTCGGTCGTCGTGCCGAGGGCGAGCCGCTTCGGGCTCCCGATCGTGAGTGTCGTCGCCATGATCGCGGCTCCTAGCTTGTGGGAACATCGTACAGGAGGAGACCCCGCAAGATCTCCAGAGTGACACGGACCGACGGCCCGCCGACCTCGATCTCCTCGACCGTCGCGAGGAGGACCTCGTCGGGGTTGAGATCCGGATCGTCGAGGCGGACCACGTCGCCGAGGGCGAGGCCCTCCAGCTCGACGCCGCCCTCGTAGAGCCGACGGTGTCGGGGTAGGCTCTGTGCGTCGAGGTAGTCCAGCGCGAGACGTTGCGCGGTCGCCCGGTCCCAGGTCGTCGGGACCTCGATCACGGCCTCCACGGTGCCGACGTAGGGCTCGACGATCTCGGCCCAATGCGCCCCGCCCTCGGCAAGGACGCCCGCGCTCGTGGTCTCGGCGGCGTCGCCCGGGGTGACCCCGACGGTCACGCTCTCCTGATAGGTCGAGAGGGTCCGGTAAGCGTAGGAGACCCGAACCCTCGACGCGAGGGTGACGGCGACCGGAGAGAGCGGCGAGGTCGCCGAGACGAGGATCCCCCCGCCTCTCGTCGAAAGCGTCGCGACGGCGTCGGCCTCGGTCGCCCGGAAGGTCCGACGCCGACAGTACAGACCGTTAGGTCCCTGGATGATGCGGACGGGGTAGACCCGGAGGATCTCGCCCTCGATCCACGCCCCGATCTCGGTCGGCTCGGTCAGAACGGCGTCGACCTGGTAGGCGTTCAGCTCGGCGGCGTAAGTCTCCATCCTGCCCACGTCGACCTGACGCCCTCCGACCCGCTCGTAGAGGTATCGGAGGACATCGGAGAGGCCCCGGAGGTCGCCGGTCCGATATGGGTTGCTCCGCCCCTCGGCGGGCGACGCGAGGCCCCACCAAAACGACCGGCCCGAGTTGACCGGAGGAGGCGCGATCCCCCACGGGCTCCCGGTGTTGGCGAGAGCCGAGAAGACCCGATCTTGCTCGTCCTGCGTTTGGGTGATGGCGTGAGAGACCGACAGCTCGTCAGACCAGATCGTACAGGTTGACGCCCGGAGCGCATGACCGCAGAGCAGCCACCCGGGCGACTTCGAGTCCGCGAGTGTGTCGTCGGTCAAGGTCAGTTCAAGAGCCGGGATTGCGGGTTGCCCGTTGGGGTAGCCCGGGCGCCCGAGGACCTCGGGCCTCGATGCTCCAAGGCTCGGGCCGTCGTCGGTCGTCGCCGCATTGATGATGAACGAGAGCGAGGGGATCGACGCCTTCGTGACGGTCAGGCTCGGGAGGAGGTCGCCCGTCACGAGGTCGAGCGGACGGAGGACCGCCGAGAGCCGATCGCGGGCGGTCGGATCGGCGACGGTCACGTCCCCGAGGTAGCCCTCGACGACGAGGCGGGCGTCCTCCAGGTCGTCGCCAGTGTGCCACCGGTAGAGGCGGGCGGGGATNCGTTCGAGGAACAACCCCCGNCGCCACGACGAGAGCCAGTCGACCCGATCCGAGTCAACGACGACCCGGACCTCGGGCGACGCCTCGACACGCCCGAGGGTGATCTCCCCGAGGCCGCCCTCGACGAGCACGTCCCCCGCATCGGTCCCGAGGACGAAGCCGACCTCGGAGAAGTAGACCGTCCCGCGCTCGTACCAATCCACCGCGAGGACCCACCGGCCCTCGGTCCCGAGGAGGTCGCGCCATGACGGAGCGAGCGGCATTACGTCAGCTCCGTCACGGTGAGCGACTCGACCCGAACGTATTCGTCGACGCCCTCGTCGCCGACGACCTGGGCCGCCTGAACGGTGCCCTCGATCAGGCCGAACAGGTAGAGGCTCGGGTCGGTGATCGTCTCCGTNTGGCTNGGGATCTGCGGCACGACGACCACGGGAATCCGGCCCGACTGCGCTCGATGCTGGAGCGCTTCGAGCTGCCAGAGGACATCATCGCGCCCCGCGAGGGCGGGCGTCGCCGGTCCCGCCGAGAGGTAATCGACCTGACTGGCGTTGCCTCGGAGGCGGTCGATCTTGCTCCCGTGAGCCCACGAGACCGTGAGGCGTCGCCGAGGCGTCCCGCGCTCCTCGATGCGGCGCGTCCCACTCTGCGAGTCCGCCGACGAGATCACGGGCTCGACCGCGAAGCTGAACCCATCGGCCCACCGCTTGCCCGGCACGACGAGGGCGCCGAGGGCGATCGTCCCGGCCTCGTAGTAGCCCTCAGCGGTCGTCTGCGTCGGGATGCGGAAGCGCCAGTATCGGACGGGCGCCGGGGTGTACCCCGAGAGGACGAGCACCCCGCTATGATGGCTGATCGTCATGCTCCCCGAGGCGCCCACGCTCCCCGGGTCGTCGATCCTGAAAACGGGCTTCACCGTCGCCGTGTTCGCCAGATACCCCGCGGTGTGACTCGTGATCCGGCGGCGGACCCCGCCCCCGAAGTCGATGTATCCGCCGACCAGCTCGTCCGCGTGTAGCCATCGAGTGACCGAGGCGGGCGCCCCGTTGACCTCGATCGCGTCGCCCGTCTTTGTGTAGGCGACCGACGGGAAGCGCAGATCGAGCGTCCCCCGGGTCGTATACGTCGGCGTCGAGTCGCCCGTCGCGACTTCGAGGCGGTCGAAGTTGGCGTTCCGGACGATCACGACCGGGAGAACGTCGTCGAGGCGCGAGTCGGTCCCGGTCTGTAGCTCGACCACGAGGTCGCTGTTCACCCCGTCGGCGCTCGTCCTCCAGGTCGCGTCAGGCGACGGCGACGAGGTCGGGAACACCGCCCCGACCGGGTGGTCGTAGGCCGGATCGACGTTGAAATCGGGCGTCCCGATCGGCCTATTGTGGCCGCCGACGACCCGCATGAATGCCGAGGCCGTCGAGGAGCCGATCCCCGGGAGCGGGTAGGGAACCCCCGCGATCCGCTTCCCGACCTGATCGCTGATCCCCTGACCGTGCGAGCGTAGGATCTCGATGTCTTCGTGACGGTGCGTCACCCACCACCACCGCGACGAGGAGGCACCGGCGACGAGGTGGCCCCAGCTCGTCCGGGCCGTCGTCGTCGAGGATCCGGCGGCGACTGCGATCGTCCCGTGCAGCGTCCATAGGTCCGCGGGCGAGGGCCGCGAGTAGAGGCGCGCGGTCGAGCCGCCCGACAGTTCGAGGAGGTAGTCGCGGCGGGCCGTCACGTCGACCGAGACGGTGATCGCCGTCGTCCCGTCGGTGAAGCGGAGCTGATCGGTGTCGGAGAGATTGACCGAGAGGGTGATCAGGTTGCCGCTGAGGTCTCGATGTCGGAGGCTGACCCCGATGTCGGTCGTCGAGAGCGCCCCGCCTGAGACGACCTCACACGACCACGCGACCGCGGCATCGGCGCCCGCCGTAACTCCGCTCTGCTGTGCTAGGAAGGCCCGGTTCGTCGTCGCCCCGGTGACGACGGCGAGATAGCTATCGTCGCTCGATCCGGAGAGCAGCCCGGTCCCCGATCCGGTCGGCGAGTACCCGGTGTTACCGCTCGACGGCGTCGCGACGCTCCACCACATGCCGCCGAGGCGGGCGGTCCCGCCATAGTCACCCATAAACCCGTCGCGGGTTGGGTTGGTATGGTTCGGCCCCGGGCCGACATTGTTCCACCCCGAAAGGGTGAACATCGAGGCGCCGCTCGTGAGGTTGTTCGTCGCCCCAAACAGGTAGACGCGCCCGTTGCTCGCGACGCTCCGGAGCATCGACCAGTCGCCGATCTCTAGGCTCCCGATCGGGCCGTCCGTGTATTTGGTCCAGGTGATCCCGCCGTCCGTGCTCTCGTAGACGATCAGGTAGAGCGACGAGGCCCCGTCGTTCACGCTGTCATAGGTGATCGCGTAGGCGGTCCCGTCGGCGTCAACGGTGACGGTGAGGGGCACCTCCGCCTGAGTCACGTCGGAGCCNGTCGGGAGGTCGACCGAGGGCGCCTCGCTGATCGGGGCGAAGGCGGACCCGAGGCGGACCGCAGTGAGCTTGTCCGTCGCCGTCCGGTGGTAGACGACGAGGATCGTCCCGTCGGGGTAGACATCGACGCCGACGCCCTGACCCGAGACCCCGGCGACCGTCTCGACGAAGCGCCAAGAAGACCCGAGGTCGGCGCTCGCGAGCTGGTGAAGGCGCCCGCCCGTGTCGGTGATCAGGGCGACGATCTGCCCCCGGGCGTAGCGAATCCAGAGGCCGTCAACCGACCCCGAGACCCACGAGGTCCCGCCCGGGAACGGGTCGTTCGACAGTTCGGCCCACGCGCCGCCGTAGGTGGACTGCGAGAAGCTCGTCGGGCCTTGGAGGTTGGCCGGGCCGTAGAACTCCAGGATCACGCGGCGCCCGTCGGGTAGCGAGGTGATCGAGGCCGGTCCCCGCATCGAGCCCGCCCCGCCGCCGACCGTGAGGACCTGTGCCGAGGCCGTGAGAGCCTGGGTCGACTCGGTGAGCGTTCGGGTCGAGAGGGGCGTCGTCGCGCCCTCGGCGTAGACCACCGTCACCCGCTGATCGTCGCGGTCGNNGCACGCGTCGAGGCTCGTGATCGCNGCGGTCGTCGTGAAGTGNACCGTCGTCGCCCGCTGACAGAACACCGGCGACGACCACCCTCGATAGCCCTCGGGGCTTGCGTCGCTGTCGAGCTTGTAGAGGTACGCGGCGCCGCGGCGCTCGATGCTCGGATCGCCCGACTTCGAGACCTTAACGTCGGCGGCGACATCCTGCGCACCGGAGAGGATNGGGCTCGCGTTCTGCTGCGCGTTGGTAGCGACCGCGGGACCGGGTCGAGGCCCGGCCTCGGTGTAGCTCGACAGAGACGCGTCGAGGGCGCTCTCGGTGTATCGAGCATCGACGGGGCCGATACCCTGCGGCGTGCGGTCTACTCGTGCCACGCGGCCCCCTAGCGCCCGAGGTAGGGGCTACGCGCCCCGATCGCTGTATGCATACCACCCCGCGGCGCTCGCGTCAGTNGCTGCGAGCGGAGGAGGTCGTCGCCGAGGTAGACGTTCACGCTCCCGAGGGGCTCGTCGCGGTTCAACGCCTCGATCGTGCGCCGCCCGAGGCGCTGGGTCGCCCGCTCGGAGAGGACCGCCTCGCCGCGTCGGAGGATCGCGGGCGTCTCGTCGGGCTCAATCATCCCGCCCATATGGAACTTCGGCGGCTTCTGATTCTTAATTTGAGCGACGGCGAGGCTCGTGTCGGCGGCAATTGCAAGGGCGGCAACACTGCCCGCAATCGGCCCCAACTCGGCAAAAGCTCGAATTCCGGCGGCGGCCCCGGCGATAATCGTCTCGGAGATCCGCATCGCCTTAACGCTCTTGAATGTCTCCCGGGCGTCTTTGTTNGCTTCCTTCCGGTTATTTCTGGCGTCTTTCAGATCTTCTTTGCGGTCCTCNATCGTCTGCGCGATCTGCGCTCGCTCCTCCTCGCTCGCGTCCGTCATCGAGTCCCGGAGCGCCTCGATCTCTCCTTTCAGCTTGTCGGCGCGGCTCCCGGCTCGGGTCGCGGCCTCTCCGAATTTGTCGATCGCCAGCTCTCCGAAGCCCGCGGCGACGCCGAGGCCCGTCGTCGAAAGGTTCACCATCTCGTCGCGGAGGGCGGCAGCCGCGGCGCGGCTCGCTTCAAACTCCGCTTGTAGCTGATCAAAGGCCGCCTGAATTTGCGGCCCGAGGGCCTCCAGCTCGGCGAGAGGCTCAACGAGCGCCTTCTCAAGACCGGTCTTCGAGAGTTCGGCGTTTGTCTTGCGGAACTGCTCNTCCATCGCGGCGCCTTTCAGCGCGATCAGTTCCTGAACCTCGGCGGCATCGGCGCCCGCGTCGACGAGGGCGAGAAGCTCCCGCCGCTCCTCGTTGAATGCAACGACGAGGCGCGTCTGAGGATCGAGCGCGTCGAGGCGAGCCTTCGCGAGGTCTTTCGAGACGCCCGCGGCGACCTTCTCCGCGTCGGCGGCGGCCTTCGCCCCCTCGGTGTTCTCCTTGCTCGACTGCGCGACACGGCGCTGCAGGAGGTCGAGGTCGACCAGGGCCTCGCCCGAAGCTTCGACAGAGCCGATCAGAGTGCGGAATGCGTCGACCTCAGCGAGAAGCTCGGCGCGGATCTTGTCGCCCTCCTCGTCGACGACTCGGGCGAAGTCCTCAAGACTAGGGATCGCCCCGTCTTCGAGAGAAGACCGGATCAGCTCGAACGTCGAGGCGAAGACGCGGAAGCCGCCGACGCCCGTAATTGCGGCGAGTTTGGCTATCTCGATCCCGCCCGCGAGACCTCGGGCGAATGACAGGGCGACCCCGCCCGTCGTCGCCTTGATCCCGTCGAGGACTTGCGAGAGGACCGCCATAGCGCGCTGAAAGTCTGCGGATTGTTGGGCGCCCTCACCCATGCCGACGCCGACCTGATTCACCGCCCCGGCGAAAAGGTCGAAGTCCCCCCCGAGGGCCGTGGTCACGTTGATCAGCTTACCGCCCGCATCGCCGAATAGCTCGGCGGCGGCGGCGGTCCGTAGGGTCTCATCCTCGACCGAAGCGAGCGCTAGGACCGTCTCTCGGAACGCCTCATCCGTGCCGCGGATCGAGCCGTCGAGGTTCGTCAGGCTGACGCCGAGGCCCTCGAAGACGAGGGCGGCGGTCCCTCCGTCGCGGTTAGCCGCGGCGACCCTTTGGGCGAAGGCCGCCATGCCGCC
>FUFK010043308.1_pt1 | contig 19683 bp, 22 predicted proteins | sample 1021851 | NCBI WGS metagenome assembly FUFK01 (sample SAMEA51879418, study PRJEB19060) | metagenome
TTCACAGGAGTTGTTTCATTTCCTGACGGTTCTGCTGGGAATCCCTCTATTACTAATACTGGTGATACTAACAGTGGTTTATTCTTTAGCGCAGCCGATACTTTGGCTTTTACTGCTGCTGGCACAGCACAGTTCACAATGGCTGATGGAGTCATCGCTCCTGTTACAGATAATGATGTAGACCTAGGTACAAGCTCACTTGAGTTTAAAGATGCTTACTTTGATGGTACAGTGCACACTGACGCTATCAACTTAGATGGTACAGCTATTACAGCTACGGCAGCTGAACTTAACATCATGGACGGCGTGACTGCCACTGCTGCTGAGTTAAATATTCTAGATGGCGTAACGTCAACTGCAGCAGAGCTAAACATTTTAGATGGAGTTACTGCTACTACGGCAGAACTCAATATCATGGACGGTGTAACGTCTACAACTGCAGAACTTAACATCCTAGACGGTAAAGCGTTTCTCGATGAAGACGATATGTCTTCCAACAGTGCCACAGGTATCGCTTCTCAGCAGTCAATCAAAGCTTACGTAGATGCACAGATTACTGCAGAGGACTTAGACGTTACCTCAGACAGCGGTACGATTGCTATTGACTTAGATAGCGAAACACTAACCATCGCTGGTGGTGAAGGTATTGATACGTCCGCTACAAGCAACACAGTTACCATTGCTGCTGAAGATGCAACTACATCAAACAAAGGTGTAGCTTCTTTTGATTCTAATGACTTTACAGTATCCAGTGGTGCAGTTAGCCTAGCTACCACTTCCACAGCAGCAGAACTAAATATCCTAGACGGTGCTACTTTAAGCACTGCAGAACTCAACATACTCGACGGAGTAACTAGCACAACCGCTGAACTTAATATTCTTGATGGTGTGACCAGTACAGCAGCGGAACTAAATATTCTTGATGGCGTTACGGCTACTACAGCAGAACTTAACATCCTTGACGGTGTTACTTCTACAGCAGCAGAGTTAAACATTTTAGATGGCAAAGCTTTTCTTGACGAAGATGATATGTCTTCAAATAGTGCTACAGGTATTGCTTCTCAACAATCTATTAAGGCTTATGTAGACGCACAGATTACCGCTGAAGACCTAGACTTTCAAGCAGACTCTGGTGGTGCATTAAGCATAGACTTAGACTCAGAGACTCTTACGTTTACTGGCGGTACTGGTATAGACACCAGTGGCTCTGGTAATGCTGTGACCTTTGCTATCGATAGTACTGTAGCAACTCTTACTGGCTCACAGACTCTTACCAATAAATCACTAACAGCACCTACTCTCACAGGTACGGCTGTAGTGGCTTCTTTGGACATTTCAGGCGATATAGACGTAGACGGCACAACCAATCTCGACGCTGTAGACATAGACGGTGCTGTGGATTTTGCGTCTACAACTGCACACGCTGGTAACGCTTCTTTTGCAGACAACGCGAAAGCTATTTTTGGTGCTGGCTCTGACCTACAGATTTTTCATGATGGATCTAATAGTTTCATCAGTGACCAAGGCACTGGACACTTAAAACTCCTTGCTGGTGATTTTCGTTTGAACAACGCTGCTGACGATGCTCAGATGATTTCAGCAGTAACTGGCGGTGCAGTTAATTTGTATCACAACAACAATCCTAAGTTTGCCACTACATCTACAGGTGCAGATATTACTGGTGTATTAACGGCTGATGGAGCAACTATTGATGGTGATGTTACGATCAATAGTACAACCCTGAAGGTATCAGGAAACTTCCCACAACTGTTTTTTGAAGATACTGCTGGCTCTGATGTAGACGCTTATATCGTTAACAACGCAAACGGCCTTTTCATTGGAAAAACTAACAGCCCTAGTGGATCAAACGACATTATAGGAATTGATTTGTCCACAGGCGGCGTTGTTTTTAATGAGCCGGGTGCTGATGCTGGCTTTAGAGTAGAAGGTGATAATCAAGCAAATCTTTTTGTGATTGAAGCTTCATCAGATCAGGTTGGCGTGGGTACAAGCCCAAGCTTTCCATTTCATGTAAGCAGTACAGATTCTATTGTCGGAGTTATAGATAGCGACAATGACAGCGGGACATATTTGTATATTCGTAACAGTGACGCAACCACAGGGCGAACAGTTAATTTAGGTTTTGCTCCTGCAAATAATATTGAAGGCGCAAGAATCCTAGCAGAAGCGATGGAGGATTTTTCTAGTAGCGCAAACCGTACAGCAGATTTAGCATTTCAAACTCGTAAAGATGGGACGTTAGCTGAAAGAGTTCGTATTAAGGCTGCTGGAGAAATACAAATAGGAGGCACTACTAATGCAGGGTTTATAGATTTTGATGGCACAAACCTACAGTTAAACACGCAGCGAAATCCAAACACCGGAGCATTTGTAAATAGTAGTAAATCTCATGCCTTTATTGGTTTGCAGGGAACGAATGGTGGTAGCACTATAACTTTCGGAACTGCTTCATCAAACAACACCACAAGCACCTCAAGGATGATTATTGAAAGTGGTGGTAATGTTGAAATCACTAACGGTAATCTGAAAATGAATTCTGGAAACGGTATAGATTTTTCTGATACAAGCAACAGCGATCAATCTATGTCCAGTGAACTATTAGCTGATTATGAAGAAGGCACATGGACTGCTACAGTAAATTATGGTACTTCGTCAGGAACTGCAGCATCATTAGCAAATAGCGGTGGGTCTTACACGAGGGTCGGAAGATTAGTGACGGCTCATGCAGAAATAGACGTTTCAAGCACAAACAGCGGTAGCGGTACTGTGTATGTAGGAGGACTACCTTTTGCGGTAGCAGATATAATTTCTCCAACAGGTGTGGAGGCGAGTGGAATAATTTCCTATTACACTGATTTTTCATCAGCAGTTAATAGTTTGCGTTGTCGTGCAGAAAATACTACTAAGTTTATGACCATAGATTGCAACACCAGTGCCACTCAGACTTCCTCAAGCACTCTCACTGCTGCAATAATGGGTACAGGAGAGATAAGATTATCTATTACCTATTTTGCATCATAATTTCAAACTTACGCTTACTGGATGGTAAGCATGGACTCAAAAGGAGAAAAACATGGCATTAACTAAAACAGAAATCGTAGACAAAGTAGAAGTCGTTGATTGTGGTGGTTGGAGTATGGTTCAAGCAAGGACTGCTACAGTCATTAAAGAAGATGACAAAGAACTATCTAGATCATTTCACAGGCACGTTGTTGGCCCTGCTGATGATTGGTCAAGCGAATCAGACAAAGTAAAAGCAATTTGTGATGCTGTTCACAACGATACAACCAAAGCAGCATACGAAGCTGCAATGTCTGAGAGAGGGTTATAATGGCAATAACAACAACATGGTCAGTCAGTAACATGACAAGGGTAGATGCCGATGGCGGTGTAATTACTGCCTACTGGCAACTCTTAGCAGCTAGTGATGGAGAAGGTGGTGAAACAGCTACTGAAGGAGGAAAGCAACGCTTTGAGTATGATGCTTCTTCTAGTAACTTTATACCCTATGCAGATCTAAAAGAAAGTGATGTACTTGGGTGGATCTGGGAAGCCTGTAAAGTAGGTGACGAGACTGCTGAAGAGTTTAAAGCTAGGATTGAGTCAGAGCGTACTGCAAAAGTACAGGCTCAGATAGATCGTAAAGCTGCACAAGCTTCTGGAGTACCTTGGTAATGGATGCAGAACAGCGTCTACATTCCCATGAACGTGAGTGTGCCTTACGTTACGAGATGATAGAAAAGCGTCTTGACGAGGGTTCACAAAAAATGCGTAGGTTAGAAATGATGATAATAGGTGTATATCCCTTTATTGTCGCTTCAGTGTTTTTAGCACACTTTTTAAATTAGGAGAAAACAATGAGTGATGGTACTATCCGTATTCCACAGTGGGCCTTACCTCTAGGTGCTGGAGCATTTGCTATAGCAGTATCGTGGGGTGTACTTCAAGCTAATACGGCTCATGCTGCATCAGACAGAGAACGCATAGAAGCCATAGCGGAGGAAGCTGCAAAAAAGGCAGTAGCCAATGGACAGCAAGTGGCTGTCAATACGACAAAACTGGAAGTGATCGTGCAGTCCTTGAGCGAACAGAAGGAAATTCAGAGCAAGACAAACGAACAGATAGCCCAGCTTGTACAGGCTCTGTTGGCGAAGAACTGACATTTGATCCTAGAGTTACGGCTGAAGGTTACAAATGTGACCTAAGACGCTGGAGGAACTTGCAGTTAATATATAATCCTTCTGAAAGACATAAAGCTGCTTTGCAGTTTTTAACTAGGAATCAAAAAGCTTGTCAGTATGGGCAGGTGGTGTACATAGACAACACAATGCCTAGAATACTAGGTACAGCACATACGAGAGAAACTGAAACACTAACATGGGGTTTATTAGAACCAAGGGCTATAGTAACACAAGCAGTTAAACAAAAAAGAAATATATAATGGAAATGCTAGTTTATGTGTTGTTGATGCTAAAGGCCGGGGAACCAACTGGCTTTGAAGTGTACTTTCAGACCTTGACTAGCTGCTCAGAGCATCGGCTAGCTATACTTCACCAAAGCGTTGCTAAATATGCTTTTGTATTACCTAAGACAAACAGGTTTGATATGATATGTGAGCCTAGACTAATAGACAAAGCAGACGCAGGAAGTAAAATTATATTTCACGATCTTGAAATGACGAAGGACGATAGTAACAGAGAATAATTATGACAAATCAGGCACAGCAATATTTAGATGCTTTTACAAGCGGAGAAACAGGAGGCGGTGGCTTTTTAGACTTTCTAAGTAATCTAAACCTAGGAGACTTAGCTTCCACAGGCTTGTCAGCAGCAGCTTTAAGCGATACTATGAATCGTCTGTCCAGTATAGGACAAGCAGCAGCGCAGGGAGCACAAAGAATAGGTACTGAAGCCCAAGCAGCGTCACAATTCCAGCCATTTACAGTTACTACAGGTTTTGGTCAGGTTGGTGCTACTCCTGAGGGTGGTTTTACTACCACAATGTCTCCACAGCAGCAAGCTAGACAGGAAGCCCTCTCAGGCATCACAGGAGGCCTTCTAGGAACGTATACGCCTAGGGGTATGGGTGGTAGGTCAGATATAGAACAACAGGCCTTACAAGGCACTGCAGGAGCTCTAACGGCCCTTGGTGCTCCCATGGCTACCAGAGAAGCTGATGTATTTGAACGTATTAGAGCAGTACAAAGACCTGAGGAAGAAAGACAAAGACTAGCATTACAAGATCGATTACTTAGTCAGGGTAGACTAGGATTACAGACAGCAGCCTACGGTGGATCTCCAGAGCAGTTTGCACTAGCACAGGCACAAGAAGAAGCTAGAAACAGAGCAGCTTTGTCTGCAATACAGCAAGCAGGTGCGGAAAGACAGCAAGACTTACAAGCTGCACAAGGACTATTTGATCTAAGCACTAGGGCTGCTACAGTGCCTACTGCGCTAACTGCTGGTGACTTAGGTAACATACAGCAAGCCTTAGCACTAGAGACTGTACCTGAGCAAACCCTACTGTCTACTCTAGCCCCAGCAATAAACATAGCAAGCATAGCTGACCTAGGTAGAAGACAGGGTGCTGGATATGCTGCTGAAGGTGGTATGTCTGGACTAGAGCTAGCTATACAAACAGACTTAGCTAGAGCAGACTTACTCAAGCAGCTTTACGGTGGTCTACTAAGTGGTGCTGGTAGTTCAGCAGGGTCACAAGGGTTGTTCTCAAGCATCTTTGGGCAGGACAGTACCTTAGGTGGTCTATTGAGTGGTATAGGTGGTTTTTTTAATAGAGGAGGTGGCTAGTGGCTAGATTAAGCTTTAGTCCAGAAGTATTACGAAGCATCAGAAACTTTGGTGCTGATTTAACCTCTCCCTCTGCACGAGCAGGTGGTATGCTAACTGGTGCTCCACAGCAAAACTTATCTAACATATTTGCTAGAAATGTAGGCACGTTGTTAGGCAGGGACATGAGGACACCTCAGGAAAGAGTAGGCGATCTAATTTCAGAACAAGGTGTAAACAGCCCTGAGGCTATTGATGCTATCATACAAGAAATAGCCTTAAGAGACCCAGCTACAGGAATAGAGCTTAGCAACTAAGGTTGCAGCTAGAAGAAACAAACTAGCTGATGATAGAGCTAAAGAAGTAAAAGAAGCAGCACAGAATCAGTCTTACCTCAGTATCCTAGAGATAGCTCAACAAGATGGAGACTTAGACTTAGAAAAAATTGTAGAGATAGCTAGGGAAGCTGACTTAGACTACAGCAAAGTAAACGAGCTAATACAAAGAGAAAACACACAAAGACAGGGTACTAGGTCCAGCACCAGAGTAGGCACTATCAAAGCTAAGGACTCTGAAGGTAATACTTTAGGTCAATACAATGTAGTTAGTATCTACGACCCTCAGTCTCCCGGTGATCCTAAAAACGTAAATGTTCCTATAGGTAATTCACCTGCTTTTGAAACTTTACCTGAGAATACCAAAGTAGACTTTGCTAGTACCACTACTGGCCTAACAGGTTTTGAAAACAACGAGCTTACTCAGGCTAATGCAAAACTAAAAACTGAATTAGCAAAAGTAGAGGAAGAGTTTAAACAGGGAACGAAGTTAGCTGGAGAATCTCAAGAAAAATACTTTGCTGCTTCAGAAGGTGTAGAAATAGCAGATAGGTTGACAAATACACTAAGAACTATTGAAACAGGAGGAAGCTTTAGATCAGCCATTAAACTTATGGGTGACACTTTTGCAACAACGCCTACTAATGTTGGTTTGTTTGTACAACAGGGTAAAAATCTAATGATTTCAAAATTAAAAGCTTTCGGCGGTAATCCGACTGAAGGTGAGCGTACCGCAGCACTTGAATTAGTACCTAGGATAGAAAACACTAAAGGCTTAAACCAAGCTATCATTGATATTTACAAACAAGAAATGGAAAGACGTAAACTTGTAAATGAATACAGATCAAGACAGATAAGTGATCCTAATGTTCCGGGAGGACGTAGGTATCCTAGACCGGGAGAAATAATAGACTACATGAAGCAAGTCTATCAAGGCACAGGACTTGTTGGAGACCCTAAACCTAAATTTACATTTGGAGCACCAAGCTAAATGGCTGCACAAAGCATACAAGTAACAGCAGATGACGGTCTTGTTTTTGAAGTTCCGTATGACGAGACTTTTCAAAACGCTAGTGAAGAAGAAAGACAGGCGATAGCTCAGAGATACTATAACGAAGCTGTCAACCCTGTAAAAACACCTGACGATACACCTTGGTATACAGAGGTGGGCGAGTACCTAGAAAGAAACCTAGACGTAATCACCGGGCCAGCATTGGGAATTGGAGTAGGTGTAGGCGTTACTGCTTTGACTGCCAACCCAGCACTAGGAATAGCAGCAGGTGTAGCAGCTGGTGGTGGTGGTACATACGGCGGTGTTGTCCTGTCAGACTACATAGCTGACGAGGAAGACAAAAACGACGATATACACTATAAGGCTACTCAGGCTGCTTTGACTAGCATAGGTATTGATATAGCTACGTTAGGTTTAGGTAAGTTAATCAAACCCGGATACTTTGCAGCTAAAAAAGCACTAGGCTTCACTCCTGAAGAAACAGCGGAAGAGATCATAAGACTATCCGAAAGAGGTATAGCAGACGCAGGTACCACAGAGTCTTTACGAGCTTCTCAGCAAATATTACAACAAGGTTCTGAAACAGGCAGAACAGCAACCCTGTTGCCCACACAGCTGGGTGAAGAGGGTGCTAGTTTTATACAAAGATTCTCACAGTCAATCGCTGAGTCTGGTTATCTGTCTTCAGGAGACTTTATCAAGAATAGTCAATCGATTAACGAGATAGTGTCTGACGGTTTGTCTGACATATTCAACAGGTCAGGACAGTCCGTAGGTCTTGAGCCATCCAACATTGGTAGGCTAATGACTGAAGTAGTCACCATGGGTAAAAAAGCAGCTTCAGCAAACTATGGTAGAGCACTAAATCAGGTAGAGACTTTTCTAGGCACTAAACAAGTAGCTACAAAGCCTATAGTAGACCAGATGAAAAAGTTTTTAGATGATGGTCTAATAGAAGGACTAGAGGAAGCTAAGGTTCTTAATGAGCTAGACTCTTCTACAGTAAGCTACATACAAAGTGCTATAGATGATTTATCTGAGGTAAACACAATACCTGCAAAGTCTTTAATCAGGATAGAAAAAGCTTTAGCTCAAGAAATAGATAAGCTAGGAGATTTTTCTTCTCAAGCATTTAACTCAGCAGCTGAAAGACAATTATTACAGCTGTCCAGTGAGTTGAAAAATACCGTGTCTAAGCAGTTAGAAAATCTTAGTCCAGAAGCGTCTGCTTTGTACTCAGCAACTAAAACAGAATATGCTAAGAACATGGGAGGCATACTACCCAAGATAAACGCTAACTTTATCAACAAAGCTAACCTAGGGCCAAACACTCAGGGTAACTTTGAAGCGTTAGGTAATATGTTGTTACAAACAAAAGCAGGGGGTAATAACGACCAGCTACGTGCTTTCTTTAGCAGCATTGACCAAGCTTTTGACGTAGCAGGTAAAGACATAGCTGCTAGGAAAGCTGCTGGTGAGGAACTAGGTGCTTCTGGGGTTGTCTTCAGTAACGCCAAGCAAGCCAAACAAGCAATAAGGCAAGGCTACCTGAAGAAACTGTTCCCGTCTCTAGGTGGTGACTTTGACATTACACAGTATTCCAAAGCTTACAAGAGTTTCCAAGATCCTAAGCAAGCCGAAAGACTGAAGATAGTTTTTGGAGAAGATTACAACGCAACGAAACAGCTAGTAAACTTGATGCACGAGGCGTCTGTCCGGGGCGAGGCTAGTAACTTTGGTAGCCTTATGATACAAGCTAGACAGCTCACTGCCTCTGGACAAGCTTTAGAGCTTGCTGGTACTGTAGGTACACTGGGGCTAGCTGCCACTGGCACTGGAGACCCGGCTACTTACCTAGGTGCAGCAGCCATACTACTGAGTCCAAAACTGCTTTCTAAAGTAGTCTTGAACCCAGCAAAGGTAAACAAGCTGCTAGCCCTAAGCGTCAAGAGATTCCCAACAGAGACAGCGTTCACTGCTGCTGCAATAAAGGTAGCTGAGTCCATAATGTCCGATATGTCGGAGCAAGAGCGTAACGAGCTAAAAGCAGAATTTAGAGGCTAACTAAGCATGGCTAGTTCTTTTATCAAAGACAGCGAGTGGTACAAAGATCGTATGGAAACCCAGCGCAGGTTTGAGGCTGGGGAGATAAGCGATACTAGAAGGGGTCTAAGCAACGTAGCAGGTTCTGTAAAAGCTGCACTGACTCCTATTGACCTAGCAATGCAGGGTATGTTTGGAGCACTACCACAAGGCTTACAGGACGTTCTAAGCGATGCTGCTACTGAGGCTGGAGAATACATAGCCAGCACCAGTTTATTCCAAAGTGCAGCAGAACTAGCAGCTGAGTATCCAGATGCAGCTGAAGTGATAGGAGACATTGCTACAATCGGTGGGGTTCTTCCTGTGGGTAGGATAGCTGAAAGAGCAGCTAACACAGGAGCAATAAGAGTCCCTACCATGTTAGAAGGCTTTTATGGTTTTAATGTAGGTGGTCCACAGAAAGCAGTAGCAGCAGCTAGAGGAGTAGCTAAAGCTCTACCACAAACGGTAACTGATGCTTTTAATCCCAGAGCAATAGCAACAGAGAGAGCAACAGGTGTTCCTCTAGCAAAAGCTAAGGGAGAGACAGGAGCAGGTAAACGAGGGCCGGGAGAGGAAAGTTTTGGCTCTGCCCTTACTGTAGCTAACATATCAAGACAGTCAGGAAGAGGACCAGCAAAGTTTATTGAAGAAGGTCCAATAGGTGTTATAGACAGAATAACAACAGTTCCTGCAACAAACACTGAGGCTGTAAAAACTCAGTTATTTAAGAAAGGCGTAAATATAGGATACGATGTTCCTGAGGTTGTACAAAACAGAGCAATGTCGCACCTATATGATCCTAAAGTATGGGGTTTTAAACCTAATAAAACAGAGGTGGTAATAAAAAGGCCCGGTGGTGTACAGCAAATAACCAACGAAGCTAAAGTTGGACAGAACAAAGGTGCAATACCTCTAAAAATGCTAGCACAGCAAAAAGTAAAAATAGGCGAGACAAAAACTAAAAAAGCTGTTAAAACTGATGGCTTTCCTGAGTTTATGCGTAAAACTAAAAAGAAAAGCATACAGGACGCTAATGCTTCAGATTTGTTACAGTATTACTCTTCTAAAGGAATAAAAGCTACAAAAGGATCAAAAGGAGATCCTCATATATACCTAAGCTCTTCTCATAACTCTCAGTCTAAAGAGCTAGGAGGCGTAAACGATTTTATAGCTATCAACCCAGATTCAGGAGATGTTTTCGTGATGGTTTCTGATCGACACGATATGTTTGGTATGGATCCTGTAGGTGGTAGCTCTTTGGTTACAGCTGTACCAATGCAACGCTCTAACTTTAAAGCAGATAAAAAGTTTGAAACAAAAGATAACTTAAAATCTACAACTAAGGAAATAAGTCCAGAGCTAGAAGCTGCTACACAAAAACTAGAAAACTTATCTGGAATAAAACGTAAAGAAGGAGAGACTCCAGTTACCTACAATTTACGAGTTATTAAAGAGTACAGAGAACCCGTGAAAGCTAGAGATTTAGCAACAGCAGCCCGACGAGCAAGTATGTTAGGTGCTGTCGGTACTACTGCTGCTGTAGGAGGCGAGGAAGAGCTCTAAGCTGCTATCTCAGCAAACCCTACCTTACCTATATCCCCACGTAAACCGGCCTTCATATAGGCTGTGGCTCGTCCCTCGAAGAAGTTTTGATGCTCGACACCAAGCACTTCATCTAACCATAGTAACGGATTGTCTTTGACACCATAGTTAGGCTTCAGTCCTAGCTGTAGTAATCTCCTGTCAGCTATGTACCTGATGTACTGTAGCACCTCTTCCTTAGTCAGTCCTTCTATGTCACCCATCTCGAACACTAGGTCTAGGAATCTGTCTTCCAGTTCCACCATGTCCCTACAGGCCTGATAGATTTCCTTCTTGAAGTCATCAGTCCATATCTCTATGTTTTCTTTGATAAACTCCCGGAATAGTTTTGTCATAGCTTCTACGTGTAGCGACTCGTCACGTATACTGTAGGTAATGATCTGGCCCATGCCTTTCATCTTACCAAACCTAGGGAAGTTTAGCAGCACAATAAAACTAGAGAATAACTGCAGCCCCTCAGTAAAACCAGAGTACACAGCCAGAGCTTTGGCTATAGACCGTTTGTCACCCTTGGTAACTTTTACATTGTCTATGTACTCGTGCTTGTCTGCCATGGCTTCGTACTCAGCAAAAGCTTTGTACTCGATCTCTGGCATACCTACCGTGTCCAGAAGTAAACTGTAGGCGTGTTGGTGTATGCTTTCCATGTTGTTGAAAGCACCCATCATCATACGAGCCTCAGGCTTCTTGAAGATCCTCATGTATCGATCTACGTACCCTGAGCTTACGTCTACGTCAGACTGTGTAAACAACCTGAATATCTGCGTCAGTAGGTTTCTTTCGTTATCGTCTAACGACTGCCAATCTTTGACATCATTGTGCAGAGGCACATCCTCAGGGAACCAGTGCATCTGATTCTGCTGAGAGTAGTAGTCAAACATCCATGGGTAGTCAAATGGCTTGTAGTAATCTCTAGTCGCTAATAAACTCACTAAGTGCCTCCAGCTTGTCTTTGTATTGAGCTATCTTTTCCAACTCATCCTCTATTGTTTGCAGCAAATCAGGGTGTTCAGCTACGCCTACATTGTTAGACATAAGTATTGACACGTTTACTTTGTGTCTATCTATCGATGCCTCTAACGAGTTCTTCAATGCTTGTATAATGCTTTCCTGCACGTCTTTGTTCCTCTTCCTGTTTTTTGTAGTAGTTTATCCACTCTTCGTAAGTAGTCAACCTATTTTCTTCCCAAATGTAAAACTTACAGTCGTATATTGGATGCCTAGGTAGCTGGGTAAGAAAATGACCCTCCGGAGAGGGCCACTTTACACTAAGAATTTTATCCAGCATACGCTCTATAAAACTCTTCTTAACCATAGTCTCTATAACCTCTCTTAAAAGCTAAAAGCTCTCTTTCTAAATGATGGTTATTGTCAACTACGGCACAGACTTGTCTGGTTCCTAGTTCCTGACAAAGCACTAGCTTATGGTCAGGTATTCCACGTAAGTTTGATGTAGTGGTTGTTGCACATCCAGCAGACAAGCAAAACAACATCAAAAACCCTACGCTCATAAACGCACTCACTACTTTCACTTCTGCCCCTCCGGGGTCTTCTTTAGCCCTCACAGCTTATACACTCCTGTTCTTCTAAGTTTATTTTTGGGATTTTAACGTTAACATTCTCTGAGTTCCTCGCAGCAGCAGACCTTAAGTAGTACATAGACTTTAACTTACTCGCCCCAGCCCAATGTACGCTGTTGACGTAGTTTAAGTAATCGTTATGTATTTCCTGAGGTGCTTCAGACTTTGGAGGTACAAAGAAAAGGTTAACACTCTGGCTTTGGCAGATATACTTCTGCCTTTGGTGTGCATGATCTACCACCCACATTTGGTTTATCTCCGGGGCTGTCTTGAAGATTGCCTTCTCTTCTTCAGATAGTTCTTCAATGCCCTCAACAGAACCTTCAGCAGCCGAAATATCACGCCACGTCTTTTCATTGTTGAGATCTTTACTCTCCAGTAACTGTTCTAAATATTTGTTCTTTACCTTAAATGATCCTGAAAGAGTCTTGTGCGTGTATACGTTAGCCCTTGATGGCTCGATACTAGGACTTGTTCCACCACATATAATACTGCTGCTAGCATTAGGAGCAACAGCGAGAAGGTGGGAATTACGCAAACCAGTACCACGCATATCAGGAGCTTCTCCACGTTCTTCACCCAAGCTGAGAGAAGCGATAAAAGCTGATTCCTTGATGTGTTTGAATGATTTATTATTGAAACTTGCAGCGTAAAGGCCCTCGAAAGGTATTCCGTTACGTTGTAAGTAGCTGTGAAAACCCATCGCACCAAGGCCAAGCGCACGTTCTCTAAATGCTGAATAAGCGGCTTTAGCGAAGCCTTTTTGTTCTTTTTTGACATATTTCATAAACTCCTTTATGTTGTTAGGCATTAAAAAATGAGGTTCAGGTAAAGTGTCTACAGCGTTGTCAACAAAGTGCTGTATTATGTTATCCAACATCCTGATTAAGTCAGGTATAAAAGTTGGCACATCCTTCCATTCATCAAAGTACTCTAAGTTAACGCTTGACAAACAACAAACGGCAGTTCTCTCTTCATCAGTAGCTAAGGTAATCTCTGAGCACAGGTTACTCTGGTGTACTTTCAACCCCATGTTTTTCTGTGCATCAGGCATAGCTTCGTTACACCTGTCTATATTTACTATATAAGGTTCTCCTGTTTCTGCTCTGGTGTGTATTAGTTGCCACCATAGATCCCTAGCAGGTACAACTTTGACTGCTGCATTAGTCTTAGGATCTATTAGTCTCCAATCCTCATCCTTCTTTACAGCTTCCAAAAAAGCATCAGTGATGTTTATACCGTTGTGTAAGTTAAGACACTTACGGTTCAAGTCTCCACCAGTAGTCTTACGCATTGCTATGAACTCTTCCACTTCAGGATGCGTAATGTCCATGTAGGCAGCGTAAGCTCCCCTTCTGGTTACACCCTGATTGAATGCTAGCATCTGGCTATCGACAACGTGCATGAAAGGTATGCTACCAGTTGACTGAGAGCCGTTAGAAGTAGCCACACCGTTACTCCTAACACTGCCCCAATAACCACCCAATCCTCCCCCGGACGAAGTAAGCCAGATATTTTCATCATAGTGAGAAGATAAGCCAACTCTGGAATCAGGAACAAAATTAAGAAAGCAAGAAATAGGTAATCCACGAGTAGTACCTCCATTACTCAATATTGGAGTGCTGAACATAAACCAGAGATTACTGGAGTAGTCATAAAGCCTCTGAGCTAGCTTGTAGTCAACTACACCTTGGTAGGTAGCTCCGTAAACGGAAGCTCTAGCAAAAGCTTCTTGAGCGTGTGTTTCTTCCTTCCAGAAGTATCTGTCTTTGAGGGTACTCAAGGAGAAATCATTTAAGTTATCTTCTCTTGCATAGTCTATGCTGATACCTAAATAATCCTGAACTCCAGTTTTAGTTTCGCTTAACACTAGATATTATCCTCCCCTTTGAACTTCTTTTTCCAGTTCACATTCAATAAGCTTTTCGAGATAGTACCTAGCTTTGCGTAAGTCCTCCAAAGGCTTGTGTTTGTACTTGAACCTGTGCATATATTTTAACACAGATCCTTCGCAATAGAAAGAAAAATCTTCATCTAATTGCTGTTCAATGTAGTCGATAGCTTCCATACCACCTTGATTATAATGTGCTGGCCTAGTTACTGCGTCCCATTGCTGTGGGCTAGCTTCATCAATACTCTTCATTGTACGTTTCGTCCTCCAGTTCTTGCTCAAAGTACTCAAGCTTGTTAATTAACTTATCTTCAAACCTATCAAGTATTTCTTCACTTGACAAATCTAAAGACTCCACTAGGTCATCAGGATCGTATCTTTGTAACAGACGTTCCTTAATCTCTTCCATTGTTAGTCTAGGCTGACACATAATTCACCAGTTCCTTAGTTTCAGCTATTGTAAAAAATTTAAAGTTTTCCTTGTCACACCACTGCCCCATAGTCATCTTCGCACCCTTACGTATTTTCTTGTTAGGGTCTGACAAAAGAAATACTAACTCTTTGTCACTACTATCTCTGATTGACTTGTACTTCATAGTATCCCCGGCTCTGAAGAAACCTTTGCATTCAATCATAATACCAGTTTTCTTATGCACAAAGTCTGGTTTATAGTTTCGGTGCATTACGTAAGGGACGTTGTAAGGCTCGTAGGAAAACTGTCTNTTAGGCAGTATCTTAGCAAAAGTAGCCTCAAGTCCTGACCTGTACTTATTCTTATAGCCCTTGGATTTCAGGAACTTTCGGTTCATTTTTCACCTCTGTCAAAAACTTAGGGCCAGTAGAGTAAGCAAAGATTCTTAAGTTAGGATAACAGGAAAACTTAAAGTGGCAGTAAGAACAACCTACGGCTAGCTTCATGTTACCGCTTTTACCGTCAGGCACAGTCTCATGGCAGTGCTCAGGAGGCTCCTTAGCCTTCACAACCTCTTTTATGTGCTTAACCCTAGCTACTATGTCTTCTTCCAAAACTTTGTGTACAGGAGCTTGTGTGTCCTCTAAATCATACTGTAAGTAAGTTAAGTGACCATTCTGTTTGTCCATAGCTAGCCAACCAAACTTAGTGTCACCTTCGGAATGTGCATAGCCTTTGATTTGATCTATATAACCAAAAGGATCATCAAAAGCCAGCGTTGCGTCTTTAAACTTCTTAAATCCATAACTACTAGCAGACTTTACGTCAGTTACTACTCCATCTATCTTACAGTCCATGTGTCCCACAATACCGTCTACTTCACATTCTTTCTGTTCATCCGTTACGGAATGTCCTGAAAGCCTAGTGAGAAACAAAAGCAACTCTTCAATCAAGTGTCCGTACAGGAACTTAACTAAGGTAGCAGGTTGCATAGGTTCTTTCGGACCTACGTTGTTGTAATGGTTCCAGAGGTATCTATCGTCTTTACCTATGTTTGACATACGTAACTTACGTGCATCAAAGGGGCCACGATTAGTAAACTCTTTCCTCATCAAATCTTTGACTGCCTCGCCAAACTTTTCTATCTCAGCCTCAGCGTCTACTGCCTTGTCTACTCGTTTAGTTTTGACTAAGGCGTATATATCTTTGACTAAGGTATCAACTGTTTTCATTATCAGAACCTTTACGATGATTTATAAACCTACATTTTCTAGTTTCAGGATCAAAAGACAAAATTACTACCCCTGCTTTTTTTTGTTCTTTAGTTCTTTGACTAGAGTGTGACGTGTAATATTTGTTATAAACAACTTTGCTCGTTTTAACGTCTATAAGTGTTATTTCTCCATCTTTGATAGCTATTAAATCTATCATTCCTGTTCTGCCTGAGTTTTTAAACACTTCATATCCGTTATCCCACAGCCAAGTGACTGCGTAGTACTCAGCAAAGTCTCCTTTTCGACTCGTATCACTAATGCGTTTCAGCCCAGCTTTTTCCATAACTGTACTCTCCTGTTAACGGACATCTAAGTTTGAAGTGAAGGCCAGCAGCTTCCAAACAAGAAACTGCCAGCCTTCCGAACTTATCCTCCTGACCCTGCCTCACTTCAGTTTGAACTTCATCGTGAATGTTACCTACAAAGTGGTAGTCAAGCTTCCAGCGTTGTGCATAGTCATCTAAAATAACTAACGCCTTCTTCATAACTATTGCCCCTGCTCCTTGCAGTAACGTGTTCAAAGCTGAGTGTTCACTTCGGACATGAAGGATACGCCCGTCTAAACCAGTTAGTTGGCCTCTTCGAGCTTTTGACGATACTCTGAGTCTAAGAGCTGCAAATGCTGGGAGATTAGACATAAATCGTTGTCTAAGCTCTGCACCATCTTTTGCATCTCCTCCAACCACTGTCCCAAGCTTTCCATCTCCTGCTCCGTAAAGTAAGGCATAGATGAAAGTTTTAGCCTGATCTCTTCGTTCAAGTCCTGCAAGCTTTTGGTTAGCAGTGTGAATGTCTCCATTGAGTATTTCATTGGTGTACTCCTTATCGCCCATGTAATGAGCTAACATACGTAACTCAAGTCCACTGGCATCAAAACCAACTAATGATTTACCGTAGGGTACAGCCCAACATTCTCTACACTCTTGTCCATAAGGGGAGTAAGAGGCAGGGACTTGAGCAAGATTTGGCTTAGAATGGGTCATGCGAGACGTCACGGCCCCATTGCTGTTCACGTATCCATGAACTCTACCGTCTTCCTCATCCACTGCGTCTATCCAGCTGTACACCTGTGCCATGCGCTTTTGGACTAGCAAGTATTCAGATATTAGTTTAGCTTCCGGTATATTTTCTATCTGTGACAACACAGACTCATCCACCATCGGCTGACCCGTATCAGTAAACTTTCTAGGTTTCCATCCGCACATCTTCAAGCGTTGTCCTATCTGCTGTCTGGAACCGGGGTTAAAGCAAGAATATTCAATCCTGCTAAAAGTTCCTGCAACATCAGTCCAATGCTCACCAAAGGGTTTAAGTCCAACTTTAGACAAAGACCCATCCTTCTTACGCTTTGGCTCTACCTCCTCAACAAAAGTTGGTAAAGGTAAAAACCTTTTACGTAAGGTTTCCTCTAAGTCGTACTTCCTTTCCTTTAACAAAGCCAACAAGTTATGAGTTTTCTTTATGTCCAACATCCAGCCGTACTTTATTTGCTGGTTTATTATATGTTGAACTTCATGCTCTAGCTTTATTGACTCTTCACTAAAGTCTTCCAGTTCAGTCATTAAATAATGAAAGGCTTGTTCAGTTACTTCTACGTCACGTACACAGTACTCTTCCATCTCTGGAGAAAGCTTTGACCAATCGTTATGATCTCCTTTAGGAAAACCTAAGATACTGCCCCAGTTAGCGAGGTTGTGGCCTCTGTCTCTCTGAGGGTTCTCAAGCCTTGACAAAACTAAAGTATCTATAATCCTACTTTTGTCTATGTCTATGTCCCATACTTTTTTGATAACTGGAGCATCGAAGCCAATCATGTTATGACCAACAACGGGAGCATCGTTATCAAGAGCTTCTCTAAGAGTCTCTGCATCGTAGTGTTTTAGTATCTGTTCACCTTGTTTCGTCACGGCTATCCAAATGATGTCAGGATTGAGACCATTTGTTTCTATATCAAGAAAGATAGGTAGCCTGTCAGAAATCATTATCTAAGTCCTTTGGTGGAGCAACTTCAGACATTCTGGAAGTAAACTTATCATACTTAAGGTAACAAGCTGGCCCTGTAAGTCCTGCATAACGATTCTTTAGCACACGCACTGTAGTAGTGTTACGTCTGTCTTCGTCTTCGTCCTGCTGGTTACGTTCCAAACCTATTACCATGTCGGACAGTTGTGCAATAGCCTGTGAGCCTCGTAGTTCACTTAAGCTTATCTTACCTCCGTCCTCGTGTGGTTTACCCTGTGTGCGTCTTAAGTGAGACACGAGAAATAAACCTATGCCTAACTCTTGAACCAAGGTTCTCAGGTTAGTCATTATAGCGTCTATGGCTTTACGCTCATCGTTGTTTTCCTGTGCAGACACAACGATACTTAAGTGGTCCAGTATGATCCACTTGCAGTCCAACGCTTTAGCCATGTGACGTACTCTTGCTAGGAGCTTGTCCTCACTGGTGCTTCCCCAATGGTCAAACATAAAGTAACGACCTGTGCCTAAAGTTTGCTCCCAATACGGAAAGGCAACCTCTGGGTCAAGATCTTCCTCTAAGTGCAAAGGACAATCAGCAGCTATGGACATAACTCCTAGCGCAGTTCTAGCTATGTCTTCCTCAAGTGCTAGGATTCCTATGTTGTCCTCCGTAGCATTGAGTAAGTAGTACTCTAGCTCTCTAACAATCTGACTTTTACCCATNCCGGAGCCACTTGTTATGGTTACTAGCTCATAAGGCCTGAAACCTTTTGTAAGCTCCGTCAAGCCATTCCAAGGGTAAGGTATGGATTTAACTGTCATCTTGTTGATAATAGCGTCCCAAGTCTCAGAACCAGCTATTATACCGTCAGGTTGATATATCTTAGAGTCCCACCAAGTGTTTTGAAATTCTCTCTGTCTATTGGCTACTAACATATCGTTAGCGTCCTTTAGAGGCAATCTACATATACGCACTTTGTTGGGGCTAAAGACATCCTTTACGGCATCTACAGCAGCTTCCCCAGCCTTGTCGTTATCAAAACATAACACGATGTTTTCATAACCCTCTAAAAATTCTAACTGTTCTTTCACCTCCTTTACGGCAGAACTAGCGCCGTTTCTTAAACTAACTACGTCCCATTTCCTGTCAAACATCTCACTGATAGACAGAGCGTCAAGCTCACCCTCACAAAGTGTTATGAACTTACCTCTACCTCTACAAGTGTTTTGCCCAAACAGCCCAGCACCTTGTAAAGAGCCAGTAACCACAAAGTTTTTGTTTTGAACTCTTCTGACTTTAGACCCTAAAAGGCTATCGGAGTCTGTAGCGTAGTAGGGATAATAATGCTTTACTACCTCACCATTTGTTCCAAACTCCACAGTTACTCCAAACTTATCACAAGTTTGTTTTGATATGCGTCTATCGGGAATGTCAGCAGAGACACCAAACATTTCTAGCGGTCTTTTTGATACTGTTGCTAGTTCCACAACTTCTCCATTTGATTTCTCGAAGTGTTTACACTCTGCACTGAAGCAGTACGCTGACCCGTCATCATAACGGGCCAACGCATCGCTAGAACCGCACTGAGGACACGGCTCATGCTTCAGGAAGTTAGCTTTCTTATAGCTCGTCATCAAATGCCGTATCTTCAGCTAACTCCAAGACTCTAATGGCGTTGAGGTAAGTTGGTGTGCCATGCACCGGGTGAGCATCTCCTGTCTT
>FUFK010042319.1_pt1 | contig 19678 bp, 28 predicted proteins | sample 1021851 | NCBI WGS metagenome assembly FUFK01 (sample SAMEA51879418, study PRJEB19060) | metagenome
ATTATATTGTTTGCAAATCTGTAAGCAGAAGTACCAAACTGTGATCCTAATGTTTCAGCAGCATACAACTCACCAGGGGATAAAGGCACAAAAGGATTTCTCACTGTAGCCATACCTAACGCTGATTTAGCTGTTTGTGCACCGGTCACACCAAATAAACCGCCAACCATACTTGCCGTTGGTTCAGACACCATACCTGGTGGTATGTACTGTCCTACAAAAGGTATACTACCAAAGGCTGCGTCTGTTAAATATTGTGCAGGGTCTTTTATTAATTCTGCTCTTTCTTGCACGTCTGCAGTCTTNGCAAATAATTCAGCTGCATATTCTGCTGTGCCTTTTTCAAAAGGTATTTGCTCTATTGGTGAGGTGATTTTTTGTGTTTCAATGTCTTTAAGTATTTCTCTAGTTTTTTGTAAAGTTGTGTCTTCNGGTATACCGTAAGCATTTTTTATCTTTGCGATGTCACCCTCAGTCAATTGTGACGGGTTTTCTAAAAAAAATACTCTCTCNTTTGGAGTCCCCTCCATTAACACTACTCTGTTTTGTGGATTTGTTTTAGGTGATACCATTATGAACCAAACCCTAAATCATCTATTTTAAAAGAATTTGCGGGGACAGGATCTCGCTCTACATCGTCAGGTGTAGTCATAGTATTCTGATCCGTAGGTGTAGGCACACTATCTACAGGTTTTGCAAAAAATTGTGTATAATCATCAGGATTTCTGCCTAATTCTATTAATAAGTTTTTTACTCTGTCTATGTCCTGTTCTTTAGATAAAATCTCTGGAGCAGATCCAATTAAGGCATCTTGTGCCTGTGAAATCTTATTATAAACCTCTTGTAATTTAGCTATAACGGCTCGTGGATCCTGAATACCATATAATGACACCGCATCACTAGCTCTTCTAACATCATCCACATTTAATCTACCTGTTGGTTTTAAGGCTCTAGCTAAACCATAAACAATAAATTGTTCTCTAACTTTATTTTGTGCAAATCTTCTGTCATAACCTTGTGACATCCACCAGTTCTCATCAAATAAATCGTTAATGCTGGCTTGTACTTGTTTCTGCTCTGTCCCTGTTTCTATTGGGCCAATCTTTTTGGGAGCATCAATAGTTGTAACTCCTACGGTGCTTAACATTTCGGATTGATTTATTTTGTCATTATTAAATAATATCTCACCTTCCTTAAACAAATCCGATCCAATGCTACCTTTGCCTGTATTTCTACCAATTAAGTCAAATAAACTTTGTGTTACAAATTTAGTTTCTTGTACTGTTTTTAAAATACTACCTGTTACACCTAAAACACTAATNTCNTCTTTTGCACTNTNTAAAATACTAAACACATCTTGTTTAATATTTTGTAGAGCGAATAAATCTTGAGCACCCGCTTGTATCTTTTCTGCAGATATAAATTGATCATTCAATGCTTTAGTATTGTCGCCAACATTTTGTGTACCTAATTTTATAGCTTGCAATAAACCATCAGGACCCGCAGGTACAGGTATGTCAAAAACTTGTATTGGTCCTTTTTCTGTTTGCACAACACGACCTAACATAATTTGTGGTCCACTGTCAGTCATAATTTCTCTAGCAGATAATGGGTCTGATAACTCACCATTCGGTTGCACATATTGTATGTTTAATAATTTATCTGGATTCTTTAATGCATCTAACGATGCTTTTATTTTATCTTTTTCAATATCTAAATTTGTTTGTGCGATTTTTTGTAAGATACCATCAGAAAAATTAAGATATTCTTTTGCTGTATCATTATCATAGCCCATTTTCTTTAAATAATAATCAGCCTCAACAGCTTTTATATTTTCATTAGCCTTTAATGCTTGATTAGCCATAAGCTCACCAACCATTAATCTTCTCTCTAATTTTTGTGCCTTTAATAAATCTTCTCTTTCAAATTTTTTACCCAAAGCTTGCAAGTAAACATCAAGTGCACCGGCTGCACCTTTATAAGGTGTTCTTGCATTGAATGAATCAACAATAAATCTTGTAAATTTTCTACCTGCGGATGTTTCTTCAATAGGCCCCACAGCTTCTTCTACTATTGCTCTAAAATCTTCTGCTGTATATCTTTTGCCCAAACCTAACTGTAAGGCATAGTTTTCCATAGCTAAATCTTGTGCTTGTTTAATAGGTAACATTTGACCTGCATAAAGGTTAGCATAGTAATTAAACATGTTTGTATCATTAACTTGTCGTTCGGCAATTTCATTTGTTATTTGATTTTTTTGTGCCATTTGACCAGCATCAATAATTTCATTTTCCTGTTCTGCTGTTGGCTTATAGGGTGCGTACGTAATTGTGCCTCCGTTTACTGGGGCAAATTTATTTAGTACGTCAAATCCTGATTCACTCATAACGTACCTAACTAAACAATGAGTTTATTCCTGATAAAAGTGGATTGAATGATTGTGCTGCGGCTGCGCCCTCTGCGCTTGGGAAACCTCCTATCAATGATCCCTGAAAGCCTAACGCCTGAAATGGCTGCAAATATTGTCTTAATAAATTTTGATAATCTGCTGTTCTCTCTGCTTGACCTATACCTCTCTCTGTAGCGCCAATACGAGCTAATGTAGAGGTGTCTCTTTCTAATACACCAGATGCAATAGGATCGAACTGAGCAAATAACTGACCTATTCCTGCTTGTGTTCTTCCTACGTTTGCTAAATTCTGTGCTGCTAGTTGACCTCTTCGTTGTTGATTTTCAAAAGCCTGTTGAGCAGATCTTTGTGCTTGTTGATAGCCACTTGACAATAAACCTGCAATACCTTGTCCTAATTGTCTTTGAAATCCAGTTGCTGCCTCTGCATCTAAGACACCTTGTCTGTCACCACCAAAAGCACCACGTCCCACTGCCTGTGCATCTCTACCTGCTTGTGAGATATCAAACTGTCTTCGCATCTCCTTTGTATATTCATCAATGACGTTTTGCTGAAAAGGATTCATAAACGCTTGTGTAGAGGCAGGGTCAAATGCTCCTGTTGAAGCCTTTGCTTGTTCAGCCGCATCAGCTGCTGATAATGTTGCAGATCCCAAAGACCCAACACCCATGCTCATATAATCAGGTCTATTAGCTACACCAGACCTTGCTAAATTTAAAGCCTCTGTTGCTCTGCATCAGATATGCCTTCAACAGTTTCTTTTGGTAAAGGNGGTAAATNNCTTATNAGTTTTTGACCNTCACCTAATAGGTTAGCTAAATATTGCGATCTTAATTCTTCTANTGTTGCCATTATGCCATCGCCATCCTCTCTTGACCTTCTTCAAATGTTTCTGCGTCTTTATCAACGGATGTCATTAATGCGTACAGATTTTCTGGTCCTATTTTATCTGTTGATTCTTTTGTAAATATAAACTCTCCATTACTAATATCTGTGGGCACCTTAGCTTCACTGCTTACAAATCTTATCGAGTCACTCTTACCGGTCCCTGGTCCGGTGACNAAGCCACTAGGTTCTCCAGTTAAACTNTTNATACCAATGCTAGTCAGCTTTTCTCCNCCTTTCAAGTAGCCTGCTATGCCGCCTGTATTTTGAAAACGACTCTCTTCTAAACTTTTTCTGTAATCATCTGTCATACCAGTTATATTAGTTAAAGGTCTTGGGTCTACATCTTGTAAAGATGGATCTTGTGATGCACCATAAAGACCAAGAGCTAAACTTGCTAATTCTGTATTAAAATTACCGTCTTTATCAAAGAATAAACTACCACCAAGTTTCGTAGCTCCCTCTATGATATCATCCACTATGCTAGAACCAATGCCTCCTGGTCCGCCCTTTTCATATGGATTTTCAGATGAAGAAGTCCCTACTTTACCAGTCGGAGTTCTGAATGTGCTTTTCACACCCTCTCCAAATCCTCCACCGCCTTCACCCATACCTCTAAAGCCTCCTANTAAAGCTTGTATGCCAATGTTACGTGCAATGTCCGCTGGCTTATCTCCAGCGAGTGCACCAATACCTGCTTGTAAAACAGCTGGATTTCTTAAAATGCCCATGCTTGCTGGAAGCATACCAGGTAAAAAAGCACCAATACCTAATTGAACAACAGGATTTTTTAGGAGTTTCTTAGCGCTTTTAAATATATTTTTTAACATTATTCATCCCCAGTAGCTGCTCCACTAAACAAATTTGGTGCAATAACATGCACGTCTCTACGAATATCTTCTTCTTTAGTTTCTGTTGCAGGGTTGGCGATGTCAGCTTCCACTTCTTCGTGGCTACTATACTCATATCCTGTTTTAGTATTGGTCACTGTGGTCTCTACTTTTGCACTATATACTGGGATCTCTTTCCCATTAATTATTTCATGACGTAGGAGCACAGGTTCGTCTACAATCTTTGCCATAATATAGTTTTATAGGCTTAAAACTAGGAAATCAATAGGTTATTCTACTCAAAGCACATATATAAGTTACCTGCTATAGACACGGCATCATTAGTTCTTTTTACAAAATGTTCCAAATAAGAAGGAAAAAGTATAATTTGATTCTCTCTACATTGAGGTTTAAAAGTAGTTCCACCAAAAAAGGCTATTTTGTCGTCATCACCATTATAATATGAGTCTAAAACAATAGAGTTAGGGTTTACAAAAACTACGTTAGATTCTTCAATTTTTTTATAGATAATAAATGATAAATGAGTTCCTGCATGTGCGTGATTTTCTTGATAATCAGAGTCTTCATAATAATTAGTCCAAATGTGCTCCAACTGCAGCTTATATCTTGGTAGCACGTTTTTTTTTAAAAGCTTAGATATTACCTCATATAAATAATTTAAAGAATCTTCATCAATTATGTTCTGACCATGTATCGATGTTCTTATTTTTGATTTAAAACTCTCTCCTATGTTTTTGTCTTGAATCTTAATTCTGGATGAATCTATATTACCTATCCAAATAGGAATAGAAAATAATTCTATTTTCATTACTGTTGTTGTTTGATCTCCAATACAGAAACTTCAACCATAGCTCTTGACGCAGCATTAGCTTGAACCTTAAAAGAGTCACCCTCTTGATATACCATGCTACTATTGATGGTATTAGTATTCGAAGCCGATACATCAATTTGAAAAACTTGTAAATCAGCACTACCATTATTATGATCAACATCTACAGTGACTGCATTCGAGCCATCATAGTTGTGCGTGTTAATTGTTTTAACAATAAAAGTAGATACAGGAACTGGTGGAGTGGCTGCAACATTAGCAGTGGGCACTGTAAACACGGTCGTCAAATCAGTCGTTGTTAGATTTGCGATAAATCTTCTAAATACATCAGCCATTTAAAAAAAATGCCCTTCTTGTAGACTCCTCTTGTGTGTCTTGTGTATACTGTGTGTTTAATTGTAAAATCAACTCTTCAAGTAATCTTATTAATTCAGCAGACTGTTGTTGATCATATTCAGGCCTAGGATCAGGAAATCTTGTTATTGTTAACTTAGCCATTTTTCATTATCTCCAGGCACACCGTTTTTAACATGTAATTTAAATTCATTTTCCTCATCTGATATTAGTGATTCTATAAGAGTATAGTATATCACATTATGTGTTTCATTACACAATGTTACATCATCTTCAATTTTTATATTTTCTTTTTTCCAATGTCCTGGCTTTTTCAATATTAAATGTAAAAAACCAGGTGATAAACCTATTTGTGTTTTAGGTTTCATTCTAATGTATTTTTGATCATCGTAAAAAATATGTATGTTATCATAATTTGACCTCATATAAGGCTTTTGTTTCCAAATTTTTAGTTCTTCTAAAGGCTCCATTATCTTCTACCATCAGGCTGTATGTCAAATCTTTGTGTGCCTAATCTCCATGCGGTGCCTGTAGTGTTCGATACAACGTTTACTGTAAATTCTCTACCCCTGCCACGAAGACTTACAAAGTCTGTGTTATCCTGAAATGAAACTGTTTTTGTTACGCTTGTGCTATTATTTGGATAATTTTTAAATTCTAATTTAGCATTTAAGGTGCCCTCTTGATCCTCTATATCAGGTATTAGTTTTGATACAAAAGCAAATTCATTACCCTCACCTATTTGCACAACACCTGATTTTACAAAAGCTGTGATAGCAGCACCATCACCATTGTTTCCTGTTTCATGTAAAAACAATTGTGTTGCACCATCNGTCAGTCCNGAGATGACTTCATTGTTAGCNGTGGTCGTTGGTAAGTAGTCTGTGGCCACAGGGTTGTCATATACCTCTCTATCCAACCAAGTAGTTCTATCTAGTGTCCCNGTCCACCATGTGCCCTCTGTATAATTATAAGCTACGATTGCGTTTATCGTATCTGATCCTGTTCTAGGATAGAACCACATAATTTCATTAAACTCACCATTGTGGCCTGCAAAAGCATTTTCTGCACCTGTCACGTTTAAATTATTAAAAACAAACTGTTCTACAGTGCAGGGTAGTTTTTTAACAGAACCATCAAATAAAAAGAAAGAGTCTTGAGACATCCAATAACTTACACCGTTTATATCAACTCCTGCGTGTATCCCTACAATGCCACAATTTTGACCTAGTTGTCTTAAACCAAAAGTAAAAGGAGGACCGATAAATTGTAAGGAGTGTAATGATGTATCTGTCCACACCAATATTTGACCTCTTGATCGCTCTGCGGCCACGATCCGTGATCCGTCAGCTATGCGCAANGANCCNGCNGTNTTNTCTGCNGTNGGTTGATATGTNTTAATATCNTCTTGNTCTGAAAATCTTANTAATANATCNTCTTGTGCGTTTGTNCCNCCAATNGTNGGNTGTGTNCCAAAAAATAATAAATGTCTATCAGGTGTAGAAACTAAACTTAATCTTGATCTTGTAGGTGCATTTGTAATCGCTGCTGCTCTTGTAGCTACACCACTAGATGTGTCCCACCTAAATGCTCCCCCATTTAATACTGTGGCTATGAGATCTTCTCCAAAATTGTCCAAAGACCATTGTCTAGCCTCTAATGTTACGGTAGATGATGTTGATGGGCTACCCCATCCCCCAGCTCCCCATGTGTCTGTACCCCATCCAAAAGCAGACGTGGATACTTCAGGTCCAATACTTATTTGATACTTAGCATTACCACTACCCCCGCCACCAGAAGTTGATCCTGATGCAGCCGATGTAGCTGTCACAACATAATTATTGTTGTCAGTAATTGAAGTTATCTCAAACTCTTTATTCATGTCTAAGCCATCTATGGCACTAAAAGAGTCAAATGTAACAAAGTCACCTTTAGTTGCTCCATGCGATGAGTCTGCAACAGACACTGAAGTCGTGCCATTAGTTGTAAATGGGTTAGTTAATGCTTGAGTTTCTCTTATTGGAGTAATGTCATAGGCAAGACCCTCAATAACTATATAAAGTTTTCTGTCTGTTCCTACAGCAAGTAATCTTGTGCCGTCCAATCCAACCCACGCATGAGCGTCTCTGGCAACACCGACTAATGTGGTGCTTATAAACTTTTCCCATCCTTTGATTTTCTGTGCAGATCCTTGAAAGAATCTCACCATATCACCATCAGTCCACTTACCCTGACCAGTATAGTCAGTAACTTCTTTGTTGATACCAGGAGCTGGTCTAAAATTTACTAGAGGCATTGCGATAATATACTAGAAAGCCAGTTTAAAGTCAAAAACAACAGAATATCTAGGGTTTTTCTTTGCTATGTTTTTAGGCATATTTGCTACAGAATGAGGTATCATTCCATCAAAAGAGACCATAGAATTTTCTACCGCCTCAATGATAACATTGNTCTCTAATTTAGTGCCAAACTCCGGTAGATTACTTTTTAAATAATATATGCAAGTTCTTTTATTTTTATGTTTGTGAAATTTGTAGTCATTGTCCTCATTTGATAAATTAGCCCATGATTTATAATACTCGTAATTTTCATCAACCATAGCTCTTGCATTAAGATATAGTCTATTCCAATAAATCTTATCTTTATATCTTTGAAAAAGATTAGCGTGTGTTTGATAAGGAGCAACATCCTTACAAGGATGATGTTTAATTTGATATTTTACATCATCAAGAATGAGGTTTTTATCATCTTGCGATAAAACATTGTACTCTCTTGAAATGACATTTTCATTTATTTTTATGTCCATTACAATTTATTTTTAATATTTTTTTGTAATATATTAAATGCAATTGAGTATCTGGGCTCATCATATTGTTGTGGTAAAACCGCATGTTTGGTTAAACCATGGAAGATATATAATGAATTTTCTTTTAAGGTTTCAAAACAACCAAAATCTGAAAATGACATGGTGGTCTCCCCTGGTATTTTTGGATAATATGCACATGAAAAATACTCGCATCCATGAATGTGCTCTATTGTGTTATTACCTTTGAGATGTTTCATGGCCCATGCTTCATCTATGATATACTCATAAGGGTTAGTTGGTGAGGGCGATCTTAATGTAAAAAACATTTGTAATAATTCTACTGACATCATAAACATTTTTTCAAATAATTTATGATTAAGTAATTCAGTAAATTTTGTCATGTTTGCTTTCACATTAGTTTGTTGTGCCATACTATCTTTCTGCGTTAGCTCTATGACCTTTTCTAAAATTTGTTTGTGATAATCACTTTCTAAAAAATTATCTACTATATATACAGCATAATGAGATGCGATATTGTGTTGAATTAACCTAAGATGTCTCATTTTTAACTTGTGCAACTAATGCACCCACATGACCTTTATATCCTCTATTTCCAAAATGTGTTAATGGCATGGCTAAGTCTGCCCATATCTCTCCTCCACATTCTTGCCACAATCTAGAAAAATAATAATCCTCTGATAAGTATCTTTTTTGTCCAACAGTCTCATATGGACCAACAGCAAATAAATCATAACAGTTGTCCGACTTATATGATCTTCCATTTACAATTTGATCAGAGTCATATTTTCTTTCAGGAAATTTTTTAAACATTTTTCTAAACACATTTCTTTTTACTAACATCATACCTGTCGCAGCTTCATTAACTTTGAAAAAACCATTTTCTCCCATTAAGTGCGTTGGGTCATCAAAATTAACATTGTAACCAAGTATTTTAGCTTCTATCTCGTCAGGTGTAGCATTTGGAAAATTTGCAAGAACATTAGCAACTTTTTCAAAGTGTAAATGTTTTCTAGGATAAATACCACAAGCTACATCTTTTTCTGCACAAATTAATCTTTCTATGTTTTTCCAACTAAACCCTATGTCTGCATCTATAAACAAAAGGTGTGTTGCTACATAATCAGTTTGATCCATCATCATAGAAACTATGGTGTTCCTAGCTCTAGTAATTAAGCTCTCATTGCCCATTGTTTGTATTCTCATGCCCACATTATGAGCCATAGACCATTGTTGTAGCTCTAATAAACCATGTAAAGTAGCCTCTGATAACATGCCACCATACATGGGCATGCCTAAAAATATTTTAAAATCTTTTTTCTTTAATTCTTCTTGGGTAAGCATTATATATTCTCCTTAAATTTAAACGCTACTGTGAATCTATGTTTATTTTTAAAAGAAGAAGCAGTGTGTTTATAATTAGCAGGAAAAAAAACTACTCTTCCAGGTATCGGTAAAACAGAAATCAATGTGTTATTTTCAGATATAAACTTTGTTTCTCCTCCTTCATTTATATCATAATCTAGGTTAGCATAATACAATAATGTTGTGCCCTCATCTCCATCTGTGTGATAATTAAGTAGTTCTCTTGGTGCAAATAAATTTACATAGGACCTTGTAATTGTTTTATTTTTTAAATAATTATTTTCACAAATAAAAGACATTAAAGATTTATAAGTAAAACTATCCTCAGATAACTCAGATGTCAAACCTGTGGGTTCATAATCTATATCATCAGCCTCGCCATAGTAATAAGGTAGTTTTTTTAATTCTTTATAAATTTTATAAATATCTTTAATTTTATTATCAAATATTTCCAACATAGTTATTAATTAATATTTATTTTCCAAACATTTTGTAATCTAAAATTATTTGTATTTGTAAATGNTGTTCCAACATGATCTAGATTTGCTTNAAATATTATAAGTCTGTTAGGCACAAAATCTATATAATTAGTGCAATTTGTATATATTATAGTCCCACCTTGCCAATCTTTATAATAATCCTTGTTTAAAAACAGTATTGCAGTGTGTGTAGAGTTTTTATCTTGATGTATGTTGTGCGGGTAGTCGCTTGGATGTCCGTGCGAATAAGCTCTATATAATGTAATATTTTTATCGAGTTTAGAACTCATATAATTAATTACATCTATGGTATACAATTCTTCAGTTAAGTCTTTGTAAATAAAATATTCTTTGTTTTGCCAATTATTTTTTGAATCCTCCAACATTTTATCGTACACATCATTAGGAAAAAAATTGTCTAATACTTTTATCATGCCTTTGTAATAATATTTTCTTTTGCTTTTATTGGTAATGAAAACATGTCTAAAGTTAAACATATTTCAATATCTTTTTTAGGATAATCTTGTTGATTATTTTCAAATATAGTTAAGGACTCTGAGTCTTTTAAATTTAAAAAAATATCATTTTGATCACTATTTATATTTTTAGTAATCATATCGGCACATAGTTTGTCCTCATCATTACGCTCCTCTCCTCTAAATCCACAACAAACAATACTCCAATCTAAATTACTGTTTTGTATATAATCGGCAGTTGCAGAAATATTACAAAACCCACATAATAACACATTGTGCTTTTTTAGTTTATCCAACATTCCGCCACAAGCTGCTGAGCTATGCAAAACACACCTTTTATTTAAATCTGCGCTCCAAAGAACACTAGGAGAGTTAGGATAAGTATAAATATTTTTTTGTCTTTTACCTATTGTTACAGCGTTTTTATTTTTTTGTTTTATTATATTTATCTCGTCCTCATTAGCAGACATAAAATAAACAACTGGGTTTTTACTTAACACCACGTTCGCCACAGTGGCAGCTCTTAAGACATCAATCAAGACTACATTATTATCTAATGTTTTATAATCAAAAGGCTGTTCATATATTTTATACATGCTTTATAATTGAATATTTCTCTAATTCTTGAATAGTATGGTTAGTGTTTACATAATTTTTANTTATGCATTCTGATAAAGTTAGTTGATCTCTACAATTATANGAAAAGCACTTATCGGTAAGTTCAAACCATTTGTGACCTATGTCATGGTTTTTATCTGTGTTTTTACGNATAAGCCAACACGTGTCATAAGAAACCCACTTGTTAGAATTAACAACTGACATGACTTTTTTAATGTCTTGTTCTGGTATATTCTTATGCTCGATTGCAAATTGCAGTTCCTGTTCGAATGTTCTTTTTTCTTTATGAAAACAAGTCATCCAGTTTGGTTTTTCTTTATTTATTATATCTAAACAAAAANTATAAAAATCACGGTGTTGATAAAATTTACTATCTACATAGACAGTATAATCAAAATCTGTAAATAATAATCTTGGTATAAATCTATAAAGCCTTTGTCTTTTAGGATTAGATAAATGTGTGTGATTATTACTTATATTTATGTAGTTCCATCCTTTATTTTGTTGTGCCTGTGGATGATTGTCATGCGCAAACCAATATTCGAAATCAATTATTTTTTGTTTTTTTATGCAAGGCATCAATCCTCTTTTACCTGTTTGCACACAATAAAAAATTATCTTAGCCATAACAACAGTTGGTAACGTGTCCCCTTAGTAATTTTATTTACTCGATGAGGAAACATAAAATTAGAGGGAAACATTAATACATCACCTTTTTTTAACTTATATTTAATTGTATTATTAAAAAAAGAAAAATCGCCTCCCTTATAGTCATCATTCAAACAAATAGATATAGTAAATTTATAATCACCTGTAGCAGCTCCGACTCCATCGTCATCATGTTCGCCATACCAATCACCCACATTCATTTGACGAAGTGAGAAAGGAGATGACTGTTCTACAGGTAAACTTTCTGTTTTTATAAACTTTAAATAATCCTCTACTATTTTATCAATTTCTTTTGTCGTTTTTTCTACAATAGAGGCTCTTTCGTAACTATTGACCTCATTTATAGTTTCACTATTACTAATTTCTATACTGCCTAAATGCCTTGTTTCTTGATTGTGATGTGAGTGTCTATCAAAGTCATTATCCTTATATTCAAAAATAATCTCATCAGCTAAATCTTTAGAAAAAATATTTTGATGATAAATAAAATCTTTTAATTTTTTAGACAAAATTATACCATCCTGTAATAATGTACTTTTCTTCTGTTTTACAGACCTGCCCCCTATGAACATGTGTCCAATAGCTAGGCCAAATTAATGTTAAGCCCACCTCCGCGGGTGTGGTAATTTTTTGATGATAAAAGTCTGTACCACCTTTTTCGACAGAATTTAAATATGTCATAAAAACCAAATTCCTACTCATTATTTTTTCAGCTCCGTTATTTTCACAATGCCACGCTTTAAAGCCTCCTCCCTTTGGATACTTTTGTAAATTAAAATTTTCAGTTATTGAAAATCTTAAGACACTATTTGCCATAGGATATTTTTCTAAATATTTAATTAAAACTTTTTGTAGTTCCTGACGATAGATACCAATTATGCCATGTTCGTTTTCTGCTTGTATTTTAACATCTCTGGAATCTTTGAGTTTACGATTAACTATTGCTTTATCATCATTACCAACATGTCCAAGTAAAGATTTATCCTTATTGTTTTCATAATAATCAATAAGCCCTTCACATATATTTGGCGATATGTACCATCCACCCATGAAGGTATTGTAATCTAACTTATATTCCTTTAATTCTGTGGTCTTGACCATGAGGGTAGTCCTAATACAGGTCGTCTATCATACAAATTAGTTTCACCAAAAGGTCCGTTCTTATCATTGTAATGAAGAAAAACTTGTGTGCATTCAAATCCCTGAAACGGCTCTCTCCAATGTTCCAATAATTGCCCTTTGTAAACAAGTATATCACCAGGATTTAATATAACAGATATTCCTTCTTTGTTTTCCTCACCTGAGGGCTCTAAAAATATAGGCCACGTATCCCCACCTAAGTTCATTGTGCAAGATATTTCACAAGATGGTCTATCTTTGTGCCTATGTAACTCATCACCATATTTGTAAATTCTAGTATAAGAATAACAAGGTATTAATTCTAAACCTGTGATTCTTTGCATGGTTGGTGATACCCATTCTAATAAAGAATCCATACAAAGATCACCATAATTACCCCAAGTATTAGGTATTTGTGTGTCCGTGTATTCTCCCCATGATTTATCACTTTTTGATATGTTGTTTGTTTCTTGCATATATAAAAAACATTTTCTTTTATTATGTAAATAATTATTTAAGAAAAAAGCTAGATCAGTAGGTATAGCTTCTTTTACAACATTAAAATTTTTTTCTTGAAAAAAATTAGTTTTCATATTTCTCCTATCTAAATGGTAACCCTAAATTCCAAACAACTAATGAATATCTTGTGCCTTTTGTAACAGGTGTTACTCTGTGCCAAACAAATGATGGAAACACTACAATGGTCCCTTTGTTTCTAACCATCTCAGGTCTTTGTATATTACTTGTGCTATCACCATTATTTCTCATATCAAACTCTAGATCCCCTCCCTCATAACTATTTCCGTCAGCCAAAGACAGTGTAACAGATAATTTTCTAATTAATCCGTTTTCAATATCTTTTGGTCTATCATAAGGCTTATTCCAACTGTCTTGATGCCAGGTGTAATGTTGACTCTTACTATATTTTGTAAACTGACAAGATTCAGATAGATGAAAATCAAAATTCCAATTACAAAATTGATTTGCCTCACGAACAAAAGGTATTATCTCCCTATAGATCCAAGGATCATTCATCCATACTATGGATGAGTTTCTTGTCTTGTAAAGCTTAGCAATATCTTTTTCGTCTTTAGGAACTTCGTTGTAATCACCTACGATAGCTGTTTGTTCACTCTGTCGCTCTGCGTCCTCAATTATATAATCACAAATTCTACTTGGAACTATGCTATCAAAGCAAGCGTAATAATTTTCTAAGTTCATTATAAGATTTGTTAGGATTTTATCAAAATAATTGTAATTTAAAAGATAAAACTATTGTGTTTTTTAGATTTTTGTTTAGTAAGTATCTGTGATGTAATTCAGCATTAAAAACAATTACCTCCATAGGTATTAATGGAATCCTTTGTTTCATATTTCTTTTTCTTCCACCTTCATAATTTATTTCAATAAAACTATCCTTATCAGCATCGATAACAACCACAGCGGTGTAATCAGGTGAATTGTTAATATCATATTCATTTATGTGATTATGAGAAGTAATATCAGAGTTTGTATTAACAACGACATAAGCACTTTCTGTCATTATCAATGTGTTTTGTGTTTTTTGTAAAAACGATAATCTAAAGTGATCTCTTATAAATTCATAAACCCAAAAATTATCTTTTCTATCTTTAACTTTGTAATAATTAATTTCTGGAGAAAATTTGTTAGTTGATAAAACTTTTTTATTTTTATAGCTTTCTAAAGCATCTTTTTTTATTTGCGTAAAATCTATGTCTGAAAACTGTGTCGGTATTTTTTTTATGTATATTGATTGATCAATTAGATTTTGTTTAAAAAACATTAATTAGATAATTATCCACTCTAATGCCGAGGAGTCCCATCGATAATTATTAACAGGGTCTTTTTTGTCATAAGCTACGTATCTAACATTAGTTTCATCCCAAGAAATTTGATAATTTTTGGTTTGTCCATTATATTCATAAGTTGTAATTGTTGGATACGGAACAGGAGTTTGATAATATCCTGAAAAAGTGTCTATAACCCATGAGGCCATTCCTTCAGGTCTAGGTGATATAAAACCATCTAAAGAACTATCATAAGTAAAACCTATACCTGCATAATTTTTTCTAAAAGCTTTTGATTGATCTCCTTCGGTACCATCACTATTATAGTAAATTCCTCCTCTGGTATTATAAGAAGTTTGTTTCCAAAGACTCCACCCAAATAAATTTTGACAAAAAGCTATCCCTGCCTCTTCTGTCGGAGCATCGGCATCAGCTATTACTTCTACCTGTAAAACAATGTTTTCTTCACTTAGTTTTGCAAAATGTGCCATTATTGAAATTTATACCTTATAACAACTTTTCCTGAACCACCTGCAGCTCCTTGTAATTCAGAAGATGGTACGTTTCTTAATAAAGTTCCTGATCCACCGCCGCCGCCTGTGTTTGCTTGTCCTGCGGTTGCGGATTGTCCTGTTTGACCCGCTCCTGATCCACCACCACTGTTTCCTGATCCACCAGGTTCTCCTCCCACTCCACCGCCACCTGCAAATGATTGAGAGTTAAAAGCAATAGAAGTTGTTGCACCAGAACCACCTGAAGCTCCCACAATTCCACCACCCATAGGTGTTGAACCTGATCCTGTAGCTCCTCCACCAGAATTGCCACCTTGGTTTTGTGAACCCGTGCCACCAGGTTGTCCTTGAGGTGGAGATACGGGAGGACTGTTGCCAGATCCACCAGGAGGAAAGAAAGGTCCGCCACCACCACCAGATCCGCCTGATTGTGCAGCGTTACCATTAGGGAAATTTGTGCCTGATCCACCTCCACCACCTGCTGAGGATATGTTAGAAAAACTTGATGTTGAACCTTGATCACCTCTAGGACCACCCTGAGCTTTAGGAGTTGATGTTGCGCCACCTGCCCCGCCTCCACCAACGCTAATAGGAAAATTTGTGGCTGTAACAGGTATTAAAGTATTTGTAACTAAGGGACTAGCAGGAAAAGGTGCATTGGGGTTTTTAGCTTCTCTAAATCCTCCACCGCCACCTGATCCTCCTGATCTTCTAGATGGATTTTCTGGCCCACCTCTACCTGAACCACNGCCTCCGCCACCAGCAACAACCATATATTCTACTTGGTTACTACCTGCAGCATTACCAGCTTGGTTTACAGTAAAAGTACCACCTGAATTAAAAACATGAATTTTAAAATCACCTTGTGTANAAGTGGATCCACCACTGGCTACAACAAATTGAGCATTAGATTTACCTTGTAAATCAGACATACCTATAGCACCAGTTGGCACTTCTGCTAAAGTACGAACGGCCGATGCGTTCATGTTTATTTGTGTTCCTGGGGATATGTCTAGCTCAGTATTAACATCGTCTAAACTAATTTGACCGGAAGGTGTAGTCATAAATTATTCTCCCTTCTTAAGATCATCTACTTGAGTTTGTAAGTCCTTTACACATTCAATTAATAATGCACATAATCTGTCATATTTTACAGCCTTGACACCATCAGGTCGTGTGCCAACAACCTCTGGTAAAACTTTTTCTACATCTTGAGCTACGACACCTACATCTCTTTTACGAACAAAGTAGCCGTCTTCACCACCCTTTCCGTCTATATAATCTTGTTTCCAATCAAACAATACACCATTTAAATTTTGTACTTTTTCCATAGGTGAGGATATGTTTTCAATGTTTTCTTTTAAGGCTACATCTGATGAAAAGAAAGCTGTAATATCGTTAGTTGCTCTAATTTCACCACTTGTTCCTGAGGCTGCAGTAGCAACACCAAGTGAGTCTACTTGCATATCATTAAACTGAACATCAGAAGCTGTGCCTAAGCCTAAAGAAGTTCTCATGGTCGCGCCTGTTTCAAGAACAAAATTAGATCCATTACCAACAATAATACCACTGTCAGTTGTCGCTAATCCCGCAATATCTTGAAGTTGCGCATCTAGTCTAGCATTTGGAACTGTTCCGGAGTCTAGTTCAGATGCGTTTAGTGTTGTTAAATTAGCACCTGAAACAGCAGGTAATGTTCCTGTTAATGAGCCTAAATCAGTTGATGCCCATTTTTTAATATTAAAATCTGAAGCACCATCACAAAAAATACTTGTCTTTGCACCTTGTGTGATTGTAACACCGTTAGCTTGATGACCTGTAGCAGCAATAGTTAATGTTTGAGAACCTGTAGTGTTGTTGAAAAATGTATAAGTGCTCTCTGTTGCTGGTATAAATACAACGATATCACCAGTTAAAGCACCTGTTAATTCTATGTTTCTGTTAGCAGACTCAGTTGTAGAACTACCGTTAGTTGTGGTTAAAGTAATATTGGAAGATCCTGCAACAGATTTTGATATGTAACCAGTTGAAAAAGCATCAATAACATTGAGGTTATTATTGGTATTTGTACCCCAAGTGTTAGCATTGGCTCCAGTGGCCATTAATTCTAATAAGTATCTAGATGAATATGTACTGCTCATTTTTTACCTCCGTAAAATATATCTTTTTTTAGTATTAGAGCAACACTTTTTATGCTGCGTCTACCTCTGTCCATGTGTTACTTGCACCAGTTACAACATTTGCCCAAGGAGTTTCAAAAGTATCGCCTAAAACAATACTTAAGTCTGCTCCTGTCACATTTACTGTTGCCCCTGCTGATGGTGTTGTAGTTCCCTCTGCAAAACTTAATGCCACTGTAGATACAGAAACTATGACACCTGTGCCTACCTCAACTGTTTCTGTGCCTAATGCAAAACTACTAGATAAACTACCTAGTGTCACGAGTGCGTCAGCCTCTACAACTGCAGTTCCACTTGATGTGGTGGCTGATACTCCCACAGGATCTACCTGCGTAAAGATATCAATCGTGACTGAGCCAATGCTAAAATCAAGTTGATCTGACGGAGCTATAACTCCCATGTTACCATCGCCACTAATAGCTGATGCGCCAGATAATGCTACTCCTACTGTGAGACTATCAAGAGTTTCTAATGCAGAGCCTGTTTGTGTTGTAGTGCCTAAAGCACTCGTCATACTGACACCGGTAGCTGAGACTATTACTCCCGTTCCAACTTCTTGTGTTGTAGTGCCTAAAGTTGTAGACATTCCTACACCTTCTAGGCTAACAGTTTGAGTTATATTTTCATTCCAAGCAAACGATCCCCAAGTATTTCTACCCCAACCTGCATCGACTGTGCCTGAGGCAGTTTCGTCCCCTGCAGTAAATGCCATAGATAAACTCGCAAGAGTGACTCCTGCTCCTTCTTCTATGCTTGGAGTGCCTAAATTAAATTGAGATGAGACACCTGTTAAAGGATATATTGATTCTGCCTCACCTATAGCAGTGCCTAAAGCTGAAGTTATTTGTAAAGAATCTAATGTGACTACAACGTCACCAACAAATGACTCAGTTCCTAAAGCAAATGTAGAGGAAACACCCGTAGGGGTAACTGTTATGGAACTTTGTTGTCCCCAGAAGCCTTGCCCCCACGTGCCCTCATTCCAAGCATCTGCCATGGTGATGACCTCCTATATTAAGATAATCTTAATATAGCACTGTCTTTGTCATTAGTTGGAAATGCGATTGTAAATGTTCCGTTTGTTGATGTTTTTACTGCGCCAAAATCTAAAACTGCAATAGCTGCATTTGTATTTGCTGATGATCTATTGTAGATCAATGCTGCTTGAGCTGAAATTGTTGCAGAAGTAAAACTAACATTTGCAAAATCAACGAAAGCTGTTGAAGCTGTTGCACTCGTTGCTGTCAATCCAATTGTAGGACTTGTTAAAGTTGCACCGCCTGCTGCATATGTTCCTGATGCACCGACTTCGTTTGATGTTGTATAAGCTGTGGTGTTTCCATTTAAAGTTGCAGAGCTTGTGTAGAGAGCAAGATTAATTGTATCATTGTCGATATCATGATCTCCCGCTAGCAACTCCTGTTTAAAGGATGCACAGACTGCTTGGTTTATTGTCATAATTTATGCCCTCCTTAGGCTTTTGGGTCTGCTGACGGTAAAGGTACTCTCAGTACACCATCAGTATACTCATCTCTTCGTTTACGTCCCATTTGCTCATTAGCAAAAGCTTGAAGAGCTGTTTGGAACTTCTGTGTGTATAATTGCATATCTTGTGTATTTTTCAAGTATGAATACGCTTCTGCTACCACACCGTATAATAAAACCTCTGGTGCATTATTAGAAACAAAAGTGGTTGTTGAAGTTGATCCTGCACCATTACCTAATCGCTCTGGAGTTTCAGAATACCATAACTCTGCAGTATAAGCAGCATTTGGTGTTGGAGCCACTATCAAAGTATTAGAGTCCCAGTTTGCCCAATACTTTGGCTCTCCTGTAAAACTTGTATTTGCAGTTGATCTTTGCACGGCAAATTCGTCAATAAAAGTTGTATCAACTTGCTCTAACCACTCTATCGTGCCATCTGATTTATGTAATTGTAAACCTCTTGCAAATCTAAAACCGCCCTCAGGACCTGATACATCAAGAAAAGAGTTATTAACTTCAAAAGTTGATGTAGCATACCTTCTTTGAGAATCTGAGTCTAATAACCTATCTATTTGATTTTCAATATTTGTAATAAAAACATTAACTACTGAATTTGATAATACATCAGATGTAACTTCCGTATAATTTCTAACATTATCTAAAAGTTCAGAATAATTCATGATATCACCACACTTACTGTACCAACACTTGATCCGATTAGCAACTCATTGCTTTGTGTTGACGGTATCATGCCATTTGACTCAAAGGCAGAATCTCCGGGCGCACCTGCAAAAACAGTAACTGGTTCTTGTCT
>FUFK010041278.1_pt1 | contig 19677 bp, 32 predicted proteins | sample 1021851 | NCBI WGS metagenome assembly FUFK01 (sample SAMEA51879418, study PRJEB19060) | metagenome
CGTAGGATACCTTGGTGGTTCTTATGATAAGTTATACGGAGAAATCTCTGGTGTTACTGCTGAAGACGATATTGACTGGTCTGCGAAGGCAGGTGTGAAGTTCACATTCTAATTAAGTATCGCACTGATACAGAGATCCCTATTTAGGGGTCTCTTTTTTTATGTCAAGATTCCGTAACAATAAATATTGTTACAGGAGGTTAAGACAAATGTTACACTTATTAGGAAAAGGACATGCGCCAGAATGGAACGAAGATAAACACGACATAGATGAGGTCTTTGCCCTTCTGTGTTACAGAGGAATACACTATGCGAAGTGGGTATTCGTAGGTGATATCTTTGGACAAAGTTGGAATTTGAGAAATCCAAGACAAGAAGGTTAAGAGAAGGTAAACGGTATACAAAGATACAATTAAGGTGCTCTATATAAATGAGTTTATCTAGAAAAACTAATGAAAGCATTCGCAGTTGCCCTGCTCGGTCTATTCGCACTGACCCCTGTAGCAGAAGCAAGAACAAGACTTAGTGGTGCAGGTGCATCATTCCCATCTAAAATCTATAGTCGTTGGTTTTACGACTTAGCAAAAGAGAAAGGACCTAGAGTTAACTATCAGGCAGTTGGTTCTGGTTCTGGAAGAAAAGCATTCATAGATGAAACCGTAAACTTCGGTGCGTCTGATGATCCTATGAAACAAAAGGACATAGACAAAGTAACAAGAGGATTAGTTCAGATACCTATGACAGGTGGAACTATCGCATTTGGATACAACAATCCTGGTTGTGATCTTAAATTGACACAAGAACAGGCAGTTATGGTTGCTATGGGATTCATAGACAATTGGAAAGATTTAGGATGTGATGATCAGAAGTTAACTTGGGCACATCGTTCAGATGGTTCTGGAACAACTAAGGCATTCACTAATAGTATGGAAGCATTTTCTCCTCTATGGACACTAGGCACAGGTAAGTCTGTAGCATGGAGAGTTGGAGTTGGTGGTAAAGGTAACGCAGGAGTAGCAGGAATAATTAAAAACACACCTGGTGCTATCGGTTATGTAAACCAATCTTATATTGATGATGTTGTAAGACCTGCAGCACTACAAAATTTGAATGGTGATTTTGTATTACCATCTGTTGATGCAGGAGCAAAGGCACTCAATGGTATTGATCTAGATGAGAATCTTGCAGGAACCAATCCAAATCCAACAGCAGAAGGAGCATATCCGATTGCGACTTTGACTTGGATACTTGCATATGAAGAAGGTAATGGTAAAAATACCAAAGCAATCAAGACAACTTTATCAACTCTATTGAGTGACGAGTATCAAGATAAAGCACCTAAGTTAGGATTCGTTCCTCTTAAAGGTGACATTCTTGAGAAAGCAAGAACTGCTGTAGAGAGAATAGGTAAGTGATATATAGTTATGATATCGTAACAATTAGTGATGGATCGTAAAGCAAAGACAATATTTAAAATAGCAGTTCCAGTTGCCATCATGGTTCAACTGACTGCTATTATTTTTTTATTGAGTAAAGATAAAGCATTTTCATGTAGAGCAGTTCAAACAATGATGGTTTGTAGACAGATAAAATTGTAATGGAACAAATTAAAGTAAGATGCCGATCCTGTAATAAGGAGATAAGATCTACTGCTGGAAAGTCAGTATGTTGTGGTTGTTCAAATATGACAACCATTAAAGGAGATATAATATCTGCCGTTGATTTGAGTAAAGTTATTATGCTCAATACATACACAAAAAAGAAAGATAGTGGTCTTTCCACAGAGCAAATTGAGTGGCAAGAGAAGCGTAGTAAACGTAAGATTCGTAAGTTAGACTTTGAAGTTAGATAAATAATAGTACTTATACCTACAACTCACACTTCTTTTCACATCGTGGGGCGGTCATAAGGGAAGATTTTTAACGAAGAATGGATATCAAAAAAGAACTCGATGAAGTTCAAAAAAAGATAGACGAAATTAAAAAAAGTCAGGAAACCCTAAAAAAGATTGCTGATTTACAGGAGAAACAAGAGAAGAAAATGGCAAAACGACCATATAATGGCACCTATGAGATGATGTGATATAATACATATTAAAAAACAATCCGATATGTTCAAAGCACTAATCACAGAGTTTCCTCTGTCTGATGTTCCCAAGGAGAGAACTGTCACAGAGGAGAAGATACGGAAGTACACCTACACGAAAGAGGAAGTAGATGTACTAATTTCTGCTGCTGTTAGAGAAGCTGTCGCAGAAGCAAAAAAAATTGATGAAGAGTCAATGGCAAAGCACAATCGTGATGCCACAGTGATTAGTATGATACTTGGATTTACAACACTCGCACTATTTGTAGATGGTTTGCTCCGAATGTTAGGTATCATTCCACCATTTATGGATCTTGATGTTAATATATTAGATAAGATTGAAACTGATATTATAGATAGAGTAAAACAAGTTCCAATACAAAAAATATTTCCACACGGTTTCAGATGAACGACATTTGGGTTTTTATATATCTAATGGGTTTCGCAGCAGTGTTTGGTATGACCTGTGTGTATATGTTTATGATGATGAGGTCAACCATATCAGATTTTGATAGAAGACCAGTAAGATCATATGATGATGCTATGAGAGCATATAGACCACCAGCACCGCATCCAGAGATGGAGGGTGTTAGGAGTGGAGATGAGTTGTTAGTATATACACCAGAAGAAGAAGATGATGATGACGATGATGGAGGTTCACCCGTATTACCGACTTGACTTTTGACTTTAAAACTTATATAATAACTTTGTAAACCGTTATAGAGCAATGACTCTGATTACTAAATTCAAAAAAGACATAAGCACTCTTCGTGCTGCAGCAAACAAAGAAATATATTTGGATATCAAACATCCAAAATTGTACAAGAAGGTAAAAAGATATTACGAAAATTTACAATATATCAAATTAGAGGGGGAAGATCCTGACGCAGACTATAATGCTGTGATAGAATGTATTATAGAAGATTTAAACTTATGATTGAAGTATTAGTACAGAATGATCCATACAGGTATGTGAAGATGCCTGATCTACTTGAGAATGGTCAACCTGATTATCGTATTCAGAAGTGGAACAATTACAATGGTTACAAGGACATGTATCTTTGTGATAATTTTATGCAGTTCAAAACTGCGATTGATGACTTTGAATATACTAAGTGGTTAGATCCCGCTGGAGTTCCTTGCTATATAAAAGACGATTAGTTATAGAAAATGAAAATTGGATTTAATTGTAGTTCATGTGACCTGTTTCATGCTGGTCATGTTACTATGTTAAAAATGGAAAAACAATTATGTGACTATTTAATAGTAGCTCTCCAAGTAGATCCAACTATAGACAGACCTGGAATTAAAAACAAACCAGTTCAATCAATATATGAAAGGTATGTCCAACTTCAAGGATGTAAATATGTTGATGAGATTCTTGTGTATGAAACTGAGGCAGACCTTTTAAATTTAATTCAAACTCAAACCATACATATTAGATTTTTAAGTGAAGAATATAAAAATATAGATTTTACTGGAAAACAGTATTGTATTGATAATGGTATTGAAGTTCATTTTCATTTAAGAAGACATCAATACTCTTCAACCGAACTTAGAAATAGAGTTTATGAACTTGAGAAGAAAAAAAGGGATGAGAAATTACAAAGTGACATCCAACAGTATGCACCAGAACTCTTAGAAAAGTATAATTTGGATAAATGACAATTTTTGTTACGGGTGGTGCTGGATTCATTGGGAGTAATTTTTTACATCAAGCAGTTGAATCTTTTTCTGAAAAAATTATTTGTATTGATAATCTGAGCTATGCATCAGATTATGAACAGATAAAAGATCTTCCGATTGAATTTTGTAACGCAAACATAATTGATCAGCATTACTGTGATTATATTTTTAAAAAATATAAACCAAAAACTATTTTTCATTTTGCTGCTGAAAGTCATGTAGACAATTCAATTAAAGATTGCTCAAAGTTTATTAGTAGTAATATAAATGGAACTGTTAATTTACTTAACTTATCAGTAAAATATGGCGTTGAAAGATTTCATCACATATCTACTGATGAAGTTTATGGATCATTGGATTATGAAGATCCACCTTTTACCGAAACAAATCCATACGATCCTCAAAATCCTTATTCAGCATCAAAAGCAGCGAGTGATCATTTTGTTATGTCCTATCATAATACTTACGAATTACCTGTAATGATTACTAATTGCTCTAATAATTATGGTCCTAGGCAACATATTGAAAAGTTAATTCCAAAAACTATATCTAACATAATGTCCAATAAAAAGATACCTCTTTATGGTAAAGGTGAAAATATTAGAGATTGGATTTATGTTGAAGATCATTGTAGAGGAATATTAGATGTTTTTCATGGTGGTAAAATAGGAGAAAAGTATAATATTGGTGGAGAATGTGAATTAAGAAATATAGACTTAGTTAAAATGATTGTTAAGTTAATGGATGCTAGTGAAGATTTAATTGAGTTTGTTGATGATCGTCCTGGACATGACTTGCGTTATGCTATTGATAATGCTAAAATTAAAAATACTTTATCTTTCAAACCTCATTATACAATAGAAGAAGGTTTGAAAAAAACTATTGAATGGTATATTAAATAATGATTTCTTTATATGGTGGTAGTGGATTTGTTGGTGGAGAATTTCAAAGAATGTATGATTCATGTATTCAAATACCACATGATCAACGTGAACCAAAATCTAATAAAATTCTATATTTTATTTCAACGGTAGATAATTATAATGTTTATGATAATATTACTTTAGATGTGGATACTAATTTACATGTTTTATGTCAAGTGTTAGATTATTGTAGATCTAAAGATATTGAATTTAATTTTATTAGCTCTTGGTTTGTTTATGGTAATACCTCTTTACCTGCTAAAGAGAATGGGTCATGTAATCCAACAGGATTCTATTCTATTACAAAAAAATGTGCGGAAGATTTATTAATATCTTTTTGTAATACTTATGGTGTCAAGTATAGAATTTTGCGATTGTGTAATGTTCTTGGACTGGAAGATAGAAAAGCATCTAGAAAAAAGAATGCTATTATGTGGATGATCAATCAACTTAAATTAAATAAAGATATTAATTTGTATAATAATGGGTCTCCTTATAGAGATGTAATGCATGTTAAAGATGTTTGTCGTGCTATAAAATTAGTTATTGATACTGGAGAACTTAATACAATATACAATATTGGATCTGGATATCCAACTCAAATTGGAGAAATAATTAATTTTGTCAAGGATCATATAAATTCTAAATCACAAATTAATACTATAGAACCACCAGAGTTTCATAAAAATGTCCAAGTACAGGATTTTTGGATGGATGTGGAAAAAATTAAATCACTTGGATTTGTACCAGAGTATACTTTAGAAGAGGGGTTGAAAAATATGTGTCAATGATGTATACTATATAAGTATAGAATTTTATTTTATAATGAGTGAATATAAAAAGACAGCACTAGTATTAGGTGCTGGTGGTTTTATTGGTAGTCATATGGTAAAAAGACTGCGTTCTGAAGGTTACTGGGTTCGAGGTGTAGATCTTAAATCTCCAGTGTATTCGGAAACAGAAGCAAACGAATTTGTTCATGGTGATTTGACGCAGAGAAGTTTTGTTAATCGTGTAATTAAATTTAAAGGTTATCAAGGTAATTTCTACCATGAGATACCATATAAAATGGTAGATTGTTTTGATGAGATATATCAGTTCGCTGCTGATATGGGTGGTGCTGGTTTTGTATTTACAGGTGATCATGATGCGGAAATTATGCATAATTCTGTAAGTATCAATTTAAATGTTCTTGAAGAAACTCGTCTTTTAAATGAACAATTAGATCATTATGAACCAGAGCATCATCCTAAAAAACAACCAAAAATATTTTATTCAAGTTCTGCGTGTATATATCCAGAGCATAATCAATTAGACCCTAACAACCCAGATTGCAGTGAATCATCAGCATATCCCGCAGACCCCGACTCAGAATACGGATGGGAAAAACTCTTCTCCGAGCGTCTTTATCTTTCTTATAACCGTAATTATAATATTCCTGTACGCATTGCTCGATACCATAATATCTTCGGAGTAGAAGGAACATGGACTGGAGGAAGAGAAAAATCACCAGCAGCAATTTGTCGTAAGGTTGCCGAACTCGGACCATTTGGAGGAGATATTGAAGTGTGGGGTGATGGTGAGCAGACTAGATCATTTTTATATGTTGACGAGTGTATTGAAGCAACAAGAAGATTGATGGATTCTGATTTTATAGGACCTATCAATATTGGTTCTGAAGAGATGGTAACTATCAATCAATTAGTTGATATTGTATCTAAGATCTCTGGAAAACCTGTAGAGAAAAATCATATTGACGGACCTTTAGGTGTTCGTGGTCGTAATTCTAACAATGATTTAATTCGAGAGAAGTTAGATTGGGATTATAGTATGACACTTGAAGAGGGAATTGAAAAGACTTTTAATTGGATTCATTCTCAAGTATATAAAGATCGCCCAATGTATCATCCTGTGTAAAAATGAAACTTCGTCATTGTAAATACACTGCATCTACTGGAGGATGTAGCGTTCTTAATCATCCAGAAATGAATCAATTGGATTGCATGTGGAATTCTGGTTTCTATTCAAATCAAACACAAGCATTTTTGTCCACTTTAATTCTTTTAAGTCATGGTATTATTCCAGACAAGATTAGCTATGCTATGGGATTTAAGAGACTTAAAAAAGATCCAGATCGTGACATCTTTCCTGATTTTTATAAAATTGATCCTAGAGTATCAGTTCAACTTCTTAAGACAGTAACTCTTCCTGATGAAAATCGGAAACAGTTTGATCTCTACGACTTTGAATACTATAATCCAGTTGTCCAAAGATTTTTTAGTCCTAGTGATGTTATTTTAGATCGTAAGAATCAATTGTTGAATAAGTATAAAATTAATCCAAGTGAAACTATTGCTGTTCTTTATAGAGGAACTGATAAGTATACTGAAGTTCGTCTTGGTGATCCTCAAGCTTATCTACATACGGTCAGACAAATTCTACAACAAACTAATGCTAAAAAAGTTCTTGTTCAAACAGATCAAACTCAAATATTAGATTTCTTCAAAAAAGAACTTGGTGACATGGTTGTTTATTTTGAGGAAACTCCTACTACAACTAACAAGGATTCTATGATTTCTAATATGGAAAATAGTAAGGGTGATATGACAGACTGGATGCAGTGGTTTGATGCTGCTCTCCGTTGTGTTTCAAATTGTGCTTTTGTTGTAAATCATACAGGTAACTGTGGTTTATGGATGAATCTCTACAGAGGAAACACAATTAACGTATTTCAATTTGATCAATATGGAAATGTCTTCTGATTTAATTTTTCATCATCACACATCTTTAGGTGATCATTTTATATGTAATGCTATAGTTCACATTTATGCCGAAAACTTATGTGAAAGATTACATCTTCCTTGTCATAAAAGATATTATGATATAATCGAATGTTTGTATAAAGATTTTGATAATATTATCGTTCATCCTTTTCATGATGACTGGGCAACTTTAGAAAAAGAAATGGTTGCTTTTGCTCAAGAAAAAAACTGGCCAATAACTAGGATTGGATTTGAAAATGTATACTATAGAAATTTAAGAAGAGAAAATTCACCACCAGAATTCTTTGCTGTTAATTTTGATCGTCAATTTTATGAGCAAGCGAATATCCTATTTAAGGAAAGGTATTTAAAATTTACTCTTCCAAAAGAAATTCCAGATGTTGATGAAGTTTATAATAAGTTGACAGACGGTGAGAAAGACTATATCATAGTACATAAGAACTCTAGTGCCGAAGGAGATTATCCAATAGATCTTTGGAGTTGGAGGAAAAAATCATACAATAAAAATATTAAGATCATTGAAATTGCTTTGGGTCAAACCTCAAACATGCTTTCATATATGAAATTAATTGAAAATGCAAAAGAAATTCATTGTGTTAATAGTAGTTTCTTTTGTTTAGTTGATAGTGTTTGTATGAATATAAAACCAGATTTGTTCTATCATGATATTCGTATGAATAATATCACTCAGACTAATTGTTGGACAACTGGTGGACAGAGATGGACCGTCATTGATTACCCATTTAGAAAATGAAAAAAATAGCAGTCTCAACTTGGTGTACAGATGATTATGCTGTGTATCTTAAACCAAATAACTTAAAAAAATTAGTAAATCATTTTCATCCAGAAATTGATTTTCATATTGTAGATACAAAACAAACCGAAGATATTAAAAAACAAAATCCTTGGTTGTTAAAAGAAACAGTTCGGTATCCAGATTGGATGATGGTTATGTCATGTCTTCCTTTTGTTGAAGATTATGATATGGTCATACACATGGATGCTGATTCATTTTGCATTGGTAGTTTAGATAAAATTATTAAATCTGATAAAGAATTAATCGGAGTTAGAAATAATAATTTCTTTGGAAAAGCTGGATCAGCACAACCATGCGTCAGTCCTTTTTATCAACCATATGGTGAAGGATATATCAGCATAGAAAATTTTGTTAATGCTGGACTTGTTGCTTCAAATGATAAAGAATTTTGGTATGAATGGAGGGACTTTAATAAGTATGTTGCTGAAAGAAGTGATGGAAGAGTTTTTAATTATCAACCATGGCCAATGATTCGAAATGAACAAGATACATGGAATCATATTTTTCATGCTAAAGATAAGTATACTTCTGAAATTATTGATCAGGAGGGTAGTGGAGTAACCTATGGTATTATTAATCAATGGGGTGAAAAAGATCATTGTGAAAGTTGGGAAAAACTTTATGTAAAGGATGATATGATTTATATTGATCATCCAACAACAGGTGAACCATTACGAACAAGTGTTCTTCATGCTGCTGGAGTTAGCACGATGGATGTTGTTAAAAATTATGGTGATCAGTATCAATGGTTATATGGTATAATTGATACAGAAGTTTCTGATTACATTCAATCTATTATAGGAGATTAACATGAGTATTGATAATATTATTTCTGATCTTTTAGAGAAGGTTCAGGGAGAGGAAGGAGCATTCCCATATATGGCAAATAAAAGGGAATTTGTTGCTGGCGAATCACCAGTTTATTATTCTGGACCATATTGGGATAATGATGAAATTGAAGTTATTTTAAAATCATTCTTAAAAGGAAAGTGGCTTGCTTCTGGTGAAGAAGTTAATAAATTTGAGAAAAAGTTTTCTAAAAAATTTGGAAAGAAAGCATCATTAATGGTGAACTCTGGTAGTTCTGCAAATTTAGTAATGATTGCTGCTCTCAAGAAAAAATTTGGTTGGCAAGATGGTGATGAAATAATTGTATCTTGTGTTGGATTTCCTACTACAATCGCTCCTATTGTACAGAATGGATTAAAACCAGTATTTGTTGATATTAATTTTACTGATTTGAATTGGAATGTTGATGAGATTGAAGAAAAAATAAGCACTAAAACAAGAGGTGTATTCTCTTCACCAGTTTTAGGTAATCCATATAATTTTGATACTATTCTTGATATATGTGAGAGATATAAAATTCAACTAATATCTGATAATTGCGATAGTCTTGGTACTAAATGGGATGGTAATTATTTAACGGATTATTCTATCTCTGCATCTTGTTCTTTTTATCCTGCTCATCATATATGTACTGGTGAAGGTGGAATGATTTCTTCTGATGATGAAGAGCTAATTTCTCTCGCACGTAGTTTATCTTGGTGGGGAAGAGATTGTTATTGTGTTGGTCAACAGAATCTACTTTCCTGTGGTGTTTGTGGTAAAAGATTTTCAAAATGGATTAAAAAATATGATGGTATTATAGATCATAAGTATGTTTATAGTCAGATGGGATATAATTTAAAACCAATGGATTTTCAAGGTGCTATAGGTTCTGTTCAAATCAATAAACAAGATGAAATACATAAATTACGTAGAGAAAATAAAAAACTAATTCAAGAACATTTTGAAAGAATACCTGGTGTTCGTAGTGTTAATGAATTACCAAAAGCAGAAACTAGTTGGTTTGGAGTTCCAATTATATGTGATAGTAAAGAAACAAAAAATAATTTAACAAAACATTTAGAATCTAATAAAATTCAAACACGAAATTATTTTGCTGGAAATATATTAATGCATCCTGGTTATAGTCATTTAGATTATTATAAAAATTATCCAAATGCTTGTAAAGTTCTTGACTTAGTATTCTTTGTAGGATGCTCTCCTACTATCACTAAACCAATGATTGACTACATTGGAACTATTACTGATAAGTTTATTAAATGAGAGTTGTAGATTATATTATTGATCAGGTATATAAGATTGGAGTAAAGCACGTTTTTACCATTACTGGTGGAGGAGCTATGTTTCTTAATGATGCTGTTGCTGCTCATCATTCAATAACTCCTGTGTGTAATCATCATGAGCAAGCATCTGCGATGGCTGCTGTTGCTTATTCAAAATATACTGGTAAACCGTCTTTGGTATCTCCAACTACAGGATGTGGAGGAACAAATACAATCACTGGTGTTTTAGATGCTTGGCAAGATAGTGTACCTGTAATATTTGTTTCTGGAAATGTAAATTTAAAACAGATATCTCCTGATGGTGTTCGTAACTTAGGAGTTCAAGAAGCAAGAATAGTTGATATTGTAAAACCTATAACTAAGTACGCTAAATTAATTGAAAGTGTTGATGAAGTTGAAGAGGTAGTACAAGAAGCAATAAAGCAAGCAACAACTGGTCGTCCAGGTCCAGTATGGATTGATATTCCTATGGATATACAAGGTAAAAAAATAGAAACATTTTCTTTATTTGATGAACTTATAAAGGCAAAGAGACCATTGATTCTCGCTGGTGGTGGTATCAATTGTGCTGGAGTGAGTAGGAATGATTTTAGAGATTTTGTTAGGCATGTAAGAATTCCTGTAGTTACTACATTTAATGCTGTAGATCTTATTGAATCTGATGATGAATATTTTGTAGGAAGAGTTGGTGTTAAAGGAACTAGGGCAGGTAATTTTGCGATGCAGAATTGTGATCTTTTACTTGTATTAGGATCTCGTCTTCCTGTTCCTACAACTGGATATAACTACACTACTTTTGCCAGAGACGCAAAGGTTATTGTTGTTGATATTGATAAGGAAGAACACTCTAAAAATACAGTTAAAATTGATAAATTTATTCATGATGATTTAAAACATTTTTTAAATGAAAATCGAGTAAGAGTTGATGTTTCAGAGTGGCAGAAGAAGTGTTTGAAATGGAGAGAGTCTTGGCCTATTATTCCACCAAAAAAATCTAATAACACTGGTATTGATTTGTATGATTTTATGGGTAAACTCAATACATATAAACCTGATGATAGTGTAGTTATTTCTGATGCTGGATCTGCTTATTATGTTTGTTCTCAAGCAACAGATATTAAAGGTAAGAATCGCTATATTACATCAAGTTCTCAGGCAGAAATGGGATTTACAATTCCAGCATGTATTGGAGCTGCTTTTGCTGGATCTCCTTGTGTAATTGGAGTGACGGGTGATGGATCATTACAAATGAATATACAAGAACTTCAAACTATTAAACATCATAATTTACCAATTAAATTATTTGTGTGGAATAATGATGGATATCTTTCCATTCGAACCACACAAAAGAAATTTTTTGAAGGTAGAGAAATTGGAACTGATGATGAGAGTGGAGTGTCGTTTCCAGATCTATCAAAAATTGCTCATGCTTATGATTTGGAATATATTAAAATTCAAGATTATAATTCTCTTACTAATTCTTTAACCACAATATTTTCTTTAGATATGCCAATAATAATTGAAGTGATGTGTCAAAAATGGCAAGAGGTAGTTCCTACTTTAATGGGTAAGAAGAATGAGGATGGAACTATTTCAGCAAAACCATTAGAGGATATGTATCCTTTCTTGCCGAGAAAGGAATTTTATGATAATATGATTATTGAGACACTAGATTGATATGCCAGCAGATAATAAAGATAAGGTAACAATCTTAAAGTTACAGAAACAAAAAAAGAATACTGTGAAAACAGTTGGAGTTACTGCCTATGATTATCCACAAGCACTCATGGCAGATAATGCTGGTGTGGATTGGGTTTTGGTTGGAGATTCATTAGGAATGACTACTCTCGGTTATAAAACAACTATACCAGTTACTATGGATGATATGTTGAGGTCAGCAAAGGCTGTATCTCGTGGTGTAAAAAGAGCATTTACTGTTGGAGACATGCCTTATATGTCATATCAAATATCAAATGAAGAAGCAATTCGAAACGCTGGAAAATTTATTCAAGCGGGAATGGATGCTGTAAAAGTAGAAGGATGTATGGTAGAAAGAATTAAATCAATATGTGATTCTGGTATTATGGTTATGAGTCATCTTGGTTTAACTCCACATACTCGTGCTAAACTTGGTGGATATAGAGTTCAAGGAAAGACTGCGGATCAAGCAAATATTATTTTAGAACAAGCACTAAAATTACAAGAAGCTGGTTGTTCATTTTTACTTTTAGAAGCTATGCCTAGAGAATCAGCAGCTATGATTGCTGAGAGTTTAGATATACCTGTATATGGTATTGGTGCTGGTGATAAAGTTGATGGTCAATTAGTTATTATGCACGATCTCATTGGATTATTCTGGGAGTTTAAATCAAAGTTTGTAAAAAGATATTGTGAGGCAGGTCAATTAATACAATCTGCTTTAACTGATTATGTAAATGAAGTTCGTGATCTCCAATTTCCTGCACAAGAAAATTTTTATGAAATTAAAGATGATGAACTAGAAAAACTTTTAGGAAACTCTAAATGGAAATATGAAAATGAATCGTAAAATTTTTTTTACTGGTGGTAAAGGATTTATTGGAAGAGAAATCATTCCACTTTTTCGTAAGGATGGATATGATGTAGTAGATCCGTCATCAAAAGAATTAGATTTACTTGATAGTGATGCTGTAAAAAAATTTATTGAAAATGATAATTTTGATATTATTATTCACGCAGCAATGTGTAGTGGAACTGGAAGATATAAAAAACCTGATGGATTAGAAGTCATGTATAAAAATATAAGAATGTTTGAAAATGTTTTTAGATATGTAAATGAAGTTGATAAATTTATAAATTTTGATAGTGGATCCTCGTTATTCAATACATCTCAAATACCAGAATCTGCATATGGATTTTCAAAGTATTGTATTGCTCGAAGTGTTCATAAAGAAGTCAATGGAATTAATATTAGGATGTATGGTTGTTTTGGACCTAAAGAAGATCTTAGTAGATTTTTAGCGGTGAATATTAGAAATTATATTAAAAGGGAACCTATTAGAATATTTAAAAATAGGCAGATGGATTTTATGTATGTGAAAGACGTTTATGATAATATTAAATATGCTATAAACAATGATGTAGAGGATATTAATTGTGTTTATGGAGATAAGTATTATTTAACTGACATTGCAGATATTATTAATACTCTTGATAGTTATAAGGTTGATGTCATCATTGAAAATGAGGGTATGGATCCACCATATTGTGGAGACATAACTTGGAAATGGTGTCAATACACTGATCTACCAGTAGAATTAGCTTACATAGGATTAGAAAAAGGTATAAAGGAGTGCTATGAAAACTATCTTCGTTAATGGTACATTTGATCTTCTTCATCGAGGACATTTAGAACTTTTAAATTATGCAAAAAGTTTAGGAGATTATCTTTGCGTTGGTATTGATACTGATGATAGAGTTAAAGAAAAGAAAGGTAAAGAAAGACCAATATATAATCAGAATGAAAGAAAATTTTTTCTTGAAAATTTAAAAGCGGTTGATGAAGTTAGATTGTTTTCTGATGACCTTGAATTAGAAAACTTGGTAAAATCTGTAAAACCTGATATAATGATTGTAGGATCAGATTGGAAAGGAAAGTCAGTTATAGGATCATACTATGCTGCTGAACTAAAATTTTTTGATAGAATAGATAACTATGCCACAACAAAAACAATTGAAAGTATTATTAATAGGTGATAGTTGCACTGACGAATATGTTTATGGATCTTGTGAAAGATTAAATCCAGAAGCACCAGTTCCTATTCTTAAATTTAATCGTAAAGAAACAAAGAAAGGAATGGCATGGAATGTAAGAGAAAATATAGAGTCATTTGGAATTGAAGTTTATATGATTACAAATCAAGAAACAATTACAAAGACAAGATATATTGATGAGAAGTATAATCAGCAAATATTGAGAGTAGATGATGAACCAGATTTGAAACCAATGAATTATGATTTACCAGAAGAACATTTTGATGCACTTGTAATATCTGATTATGATAAAGGTTTTTTATCAAATAAAAAAGTATTTGAATTGGTAGAATGGTTTGATGGACCTGTCTTTATTGATAGTAAAAAAACTAAACTACCAAAGGAATCATGTTTTGTTAAAATTAATGATTTGGAATTTAGTAAGTTAGATAATCCAGCAGATAATTTAATTATTACTAGAGGTAGTAAAGGGGCAGAGTATCAAGGTAAATTATATCCTGGTGAAAAGGTAGATATCTTTGATGCTGTTGGTGCTGGTGATACTTTTCTTTCGGCAATGGTTTACTTTTATCTAAAATATGGTAAGATAGAAGAAGCAATACCTTACGCAAATAAAGCAGCTGCGATTGCGGTTTCTAATTTTGGAACTTATATATTAACTAAGGAGGATGTTAATGAGATATTGTGTTGATATAGATGGGACAATATGTACTCCTACTGTTGGTAGAGATTACTCTACAGCACAACCTTGGAAAGATCGTATAGATAAGTTAAATAAACTTTATGATGAAGGTCATGAGATTATTTACTTTACTGCTAGAGGAATGGGTAGATTTGATGGTGATCCAAATGCTTCAGTTAAAGCTTCTGCTTTACTATTTGATCTCACTGAAAGTCAACTCAAAACTTGGGGTTGTAAGTATCAAGAACTGATACTTGGAAAACCACATGCGGATTATTTTATAGATGATAAGGGGATTAATTCTGATGACTTCTTCGGAAATTAAAATAGTACCAAAAGGTTGGGGTTATGAAAAATGGATTGTTAATACTGATGAGTATTGTGGCAAACTACTTCATTTTATAAAAGGTAAAAAATGCTCATGGCATTACCATAAATTAAAAGATGAAACCTTCTATTTACAAGAGGGAAAACTTTTGGTAAAATATTCAGATAACGATAATCTGGATGAAGCAAATGAAGTTATTTTGGAAAGAGGAGATAAGTTTCATGTTTATAGAGGATTAAGACATCAAATGTTTGCGATGGAAGATACAGATATGTTTGAGTTTTCGACTCAGCATTTTGATTCAGATAGTCACCGTATTATAAAAGGAGATTGAAATGAGTGAAATTTCGTTAGTAGAAGGACAGCATCGTGGTTTTCTTTCTAATTATTTGACTATACTAACCAGTTTCAGAACTTTAGAAAAACAAGGAATTGATTTAGAAACAGTATCTGTTTCGCCATCAATGTTTATGCTTTATGGTAATCCTGTAAATTGGTTTGATGAATCAAAGGTAGGAGATGCACCAAAATCATTTAACACTCAGGATGGGTGGGATTGTGATTATCCGTGGGGGTCATTCAGAGATTTTGATTTAGGTAAGTATCGTAAATATTTTCCTTTCAATAAAAGAATACAAGACAAATTAGATAGTATTCCAAAAGAACAATATCAAAATAGTTTGGCAGTTCACTATAGAGGAACTGATGGAGTTGGACATACCCATCGTGTGTCTGTCGAAGATTATATTCAAGCAACTGATGATGAATTTAAAACTGGTGATTATGATAGTATTTTTATTGCGACAGATCAGTCAGATGTAATTGATAAATTTAAAGATCATTTTAAAGATGTTAAAATATTTCACTATGATCATCAACGAACTCTAAGCACTGCTGGTTTACATTATTCAATTGATGCTCAACCAAATACTCCAGAAAGAATTTTAGCTGGTGATGAGGTAATTACTGATGCCTATACATTATCAATATGTAAAACTTTAATTGCTAAGTCATCTAATATATCTAATTTTGCCAGAATACTAAATCCTTTTCTGGAAACTTTATATCAAGATTTAGATAGTAGTAATGATCACGGAGATCATGCTGATTTTGAAAGTCAAGAATACTTAGAAAGATTTCCACAAATTCGTACAAAAGATATACAACCATTTATTTTTAATTGGAGAAATCAATTTGAAAAGACCTGTGCGATTGAGGACAGTCTAAGAGAAATATTTGATGATGTTACAGTTATCAATAGTGATGAGGAGAATACTAGAGAGGGCTGGATAGATCTTGGAGATGAGGCATACTTTACCGCACAATTTAGAAAGGCACTTGAACTGTTTAAGGACAATAAGAAAGTATTGATGCACTGTCAAGGTGATACTGTATTTGATAATTATGATCAGTTGGTAAAGGATGCTCGAAAGTATTATAATCTATATGAGTGGGGTGTTTATGCACCTGACGTAACAAACGTCTGGTATACTCCAGATCAAACTGATATCAATGGTATTGAATCTGAGGATGATAATATTAAAATGGTGGCATGCACTGATGAAACTGTATGGTTTGTTCATCGGGATATCATCAATGAATATTATGAAAGAAAGTTAGATGAGATTATGACTCATGAAAAAATGAAAATGGGTTGGGGATGGGATCTTGTTATGAATGGTATATCCTTCATTAAAGGTAGACCAGTCATTCGAGATTATGCTCATCAAATTGAACACGCAAAAGGAACAAATTATAATAAGAGTTCTGCGGGTGAAGAGATGGGAAATCTTTGGAATAGTTTACCAGATGATTTAAAAGAATCTATCAGTTATATTAAAGGTGATAGGGAGAAACTTATTAAGTATTTTTCATAATGGATAAAAACAAATCAAGTTATAAATTAGAAGGACTTCCAAATAGTTATTGGTTGAATTTAGATAGTGATACACATCGTCGTGTGTATATGGAAACTCAATTTAAATATTGGGAAATTGATAATCATACTCGCATCTCTGGTTTTGATGGTAGAGATGATGATGTATGTCAATATCTAAGTGGTATTGCTCCAGATGATATGTCACTCAATGAGATAGGATGTTGTATGTCTCATCTGAAAGCGATTAAACATTTTTATGAGAATACTGATGATCCATATGCCTTGATATTTGAAGACGACATAGTATTTGATACAGTAAAGTATTGGAATTTTAAGTGGAAAGACTTTTTTAAAAGACTACCGATTGATTGGGATTGTGTACAGTTGGCGATTATATGTACAGGAGATATACATGTATGCCTACATAACCACTTTATAAATGATTTCTCAGCAGCAGCATATTTAATTACAAGACACCATGCTGCCAAAGTTTTGAAGAATCATACACGAAAAGATAAGTATAAACTTGATAATGGTGTTAAACCAAGAGCAGTCTCTGAGGATACAATCTTAGGTTCTGGTAAAACTTATTCAATTCCTCTGTTCTTATACCGTCTTGACATGGGATCAGCGATACATCCAGAACATATAGATGTTTTTCATAAAGGAAGTTATAATGCTCTGATGAATTTCTGGCAACAACAAGGATATGAGATGAGTATTGATAAATTAATGGAATATAATCCGTACGCAGGTAGAATAACCGAACCAACGAAACAAGAAAAAGATACATAAGTTTACTTAATGGGGGTCATAAGATCCCCTTTATTGTGTTTGTGAGTCCAAATATTAAGAAACTTGACAAAATTTAATATTTTATATATAATTGTGTTACATAAATTAATATAACTTAAATGACTGTTACAACAGAATCAGGAGGAAGACAAAACGCTTTCCCAAATGAAACAAGACCTTACATAGACGAAAGTGCTTCCTATGAGGGATACCCTCAGAACGCTGAGAAAGTTAATGGTCGTTGGGCAATGATAGGCATGGTTGCACTTTTAGGTGCGTATGTTACAACTGGTCAAATTATTCCAGGTATTTTCTAATGGATACAAGTCATCCCTATTGGAAGTATGCTGAGATGGTCAATGGTCGTTTAGCGATGCTTGGTCTAATCATCGGCACAGTTAATTATGTGTTATTCGGAGAAATAGCACCAGGTTTCTTCTAATGAAATTCAATTCACAATTCACAATTCAAAAAAGGTACAAACTCATGACACCAGAAGCAGAAAGATTTAATGGTTGGGCAGCAATGCTTGGCTTTGTAGCAGCAGTAGGAGCATACGCTACAACAGGAAACATCATTCCAGGTATTTTCTAAATGAAAAAGGAAATCGAAAAGGAAAAGGTAGTTGCTGAAAAACTTAATGGCAGACTTGCCATGATCGGCATCATCGCAGGTATCGGAGCATACCTAACAACAGGTCAACTCATACCAGGTTTTGTTTAATGACCGATTTAGTAGCAGACAACGCTATATCACCCTTTCAAGCAATACTATGGTGTCTCTATCCAGTAGGTGCCATAGTATTTCTTGAATTATTTCTTCGTGCCATCAGTGGTGACGATGATGATGACGATGAGGGTGGTGGAATCATGACCCCAGTATATCAAGGAGCATAATGTATCACATTTTATTCACAACAATAGTTACACTTTACATAGTGTCAGGTGTAGGCAACATCGCATTCGCATGAAAAAAGTATTTTACAACCCATATTACCCACTTATAGAATTTGGTTTTTTTATGGTAGTTGGCATCACAGCAGAACTAGTAGGATTATTATGAATTTATTCAGACGTAAACCAATTCCATTTAGTGTCGTACCTTGGGTATTTGTAAGTGCTTTGTGTCTCAGCATTACAGGAGGAGCAACAGGAATACTATGAATTTTTATCAAACTCTTCAGATGTTTATAGCAATATTTTCAGGAACAGTAATAATGACAACTCTTTTCGTTGTCATGATGTCTGGTATGATGGAAGAATAAAATATAATTTGACACAGGTGTAAAGTTGTGTTAAGATAAATAACGGAAGGTAACTTTTTTAGTTACTTATGTTTGCTCCCGCTAACCAAGACCTATGGGAGGATAAATTACGTCTTTCATATCCACTAGTGAAGGGATTAGTGGAAATATAGTATCGCTCTACCCTTTGAGCCCTACTTAAAAACGTCCTAATAATGGCAACTCTTACAAGACAAGGCAGATCAACTGGTCTCTTAGCAGGCTGGCCTGAGTTCTGCGAGTGGGTAACATCTACAAACAACAGACTATATGTTGGTTGGTTCGGTGTACTCATGATTCCATGTTTGCTCGCAGCAGCAACATGTTTTATCGTTGCTTTCATAGCAGCACCCCCTGTCGATATCGACGGAATTAGAGAACCTGTAGCTGGTTCTTTCATGTATGGTAACAACATCATCTCTGGTGCTGTAGTTCCATCATCAAATGCTATTGGTCTACACTTCTACCCAATTTGGGAAGCAGCAACAGTAGATGAATGGTTATACAACGGTGGTCCTTACCAGTTGGTAAT
>FUFK010043627.1_pt1 | contig 19677 bp, 17 predicted proteins | sample 1021851 | NCBI WGS metagenome assembly FUFK01 (sample SAMEA51879418, study PRJEB19060) | metagenome
ACAGATTGTTTATAAGTTTCGACACCAAGATAAGATGCAAGCCATAAGCTTCCTGCCCCACCAACTAACATTGCTAATCTATAACCAGCAATATACATCGAAGACAAAGGGCCCTGATAACTTTGTGGTGCGCTTTCTATTCTATACGCATCGATTACTATGTCTTGCGTTGCGCTGAAAATTGCTAAAAAAGTAATAGTGACCGCAGTTAAATAAATACTTTTTGCTGGGTCTGTTAATGAAGTTGCTAACAAACTAATGAATATCATTATTTGTGAAAAAAGGAGCCAACTTCTACGGTGTCCAAATTTTTGAAAATATGAAATTTTAAAATTATCAACAAGTGGTGACCATAAATATTTAAAGGCATAAGCAAATCCTGCCCAACTAAATAATGTTACTGTACTTCTTTCAATACCCGCTTTATGTAACCATACTGATAATGTTGAAAATACTAAAAGAATCGGAAGACCTGATGAAAATCCAAGAAATAAAAGTTTTAAAACTTTTTTTTCAAGAAACACGGAAATTTGTTTATTTTTCAATTTAATTTCTCCAAAAAGAAGGTAGGAATAAAACTAGTATTGCAAACAATTCTAATCTACCCAAAATCATCGCTATACTTAATATCCATTTTGAAACGTCTGGCAATAACGAAAAATTTCCGTTAGGACCAATAATATTACCTAAGCCAGGCCCTACATTTGAAATAGAAGTTGCAGCAGCAGAAATCGAGGTAATAAAATCTAAACCACTTAAAGACAAAAAGGCAGTAATAATAAAAAAAATTGTTATATATAAATAAATAAACGATATTATAGATGACATAAATTTATCATCCAAATTATTATTATCGTATTTAATTATAAAAACTCCCCTAGGATAAATTATTTTCTTTAATTGGTTTTTTAAAAAAGTATATAATATTTGAATTCTAAATATTTTAATTCCACATGCGGTTGATCCAGCACAACCACCTATGAACATTAATATAAGAAAAAAAATAAGAGGAAAACTTCCCCAACTATCGAACTGGTGAGTTACATAACCTGTACCTGTTAAAATAGAAACTACATTGAAAGAAATTTGCCTAAAGATCTTAAATGAAATTGTTTCATATGCAAAAATTAGATAAATTGAAATTATAANTATTGAAACTAAAATTATTTTTAAAAAAGTTCTTATTTGCGTATCTTGGATGAAAATTTTTTTATTACCACTTAAGAATTTAATATAAGATATGAAAGGTATGCTACCCAATATAATAAATAATATTGCGGTTATTTCAATGCTTGCATTATTAAAATATCCTATTGATTCATTATAGTTTGAAAAACCGCCTGTAGCAATTGTGGTCATTGAATGTGTTAGGCTATCAAAAAAATTCATTCCAAAAAATTTATAAAAGGATGCACATAAAAAAGTTAAAATAAAATAAATTATAATTAGTCTTAATGATATTTCTTTTGATTTAGGCAATATTTTTTCAGATGCATCGTTACTCGAAATTTTAAATAGCTGCATACCACCTACATTCATTATGGGCATTAAAGTTATTGCCATGACAATGATACCAATGCCACCTAGCCATTGTAAAATTGCTCTCCATACAAGTATACCTTTAGGACTTTCATTTAAGTTTGTTATAATTGTAGAGCCAGTCGTTGTAATTCCTGACATACTTTCAAAAAAAGCATCAGTGATACTAAGTTCTAATGAAGAAAAAATAAATGGTAGAGAACCAAATATTGCTATACTAAGCCAAGATAAAGCAGTTAATAAAAAAGCTTGTTGTAAGTTTAATTTTTTTTGATGGTCTATATTTGATAAAAAGAATAAAATACCGAATACCACAGTAATTATACCCGCTCCAATAAAAGAAGAATCCAATTCATTAAATACTATCTGAAAAATAATTGGAATTATCATAGAAATTCCAAGAATAATTTGAAGCACTCCTAATGTGAAAAAAACAGTTTTATAATTAGGCATTTTTAAAGAACATTATTTTATGGTAAATAAATTTCAACTCTATAAGAATAAATAAATACGCCAAAAAATAAGATATATTGTAAAAAATTGTGATTGAGAAAAATAATTTAGATAAGACAAACGCTTGGCCTTTTGTTGAGGCAAAAAAAATTTTACGTGAAAGAAAAAAAAATATAGAAAAAAAAAACAAAATTATTTTGCAGACTGGATATGGACCAAGCGGACTTCCACACATTGGAACTTTTGGAGANGTNGNNAGAACNNCTATGGTNGTNAATGCNCTTNATNANNTTACNGANATNCCAAAAGAAATAATTACNTTTTCNGATGATATGGANGGATTAAGAAAAGTACCAGACAATGTACCAGATAAAAATTTATTGAANCAAAATTTACATAAACCTTTAACATCAATTCCNGACCCTTTTAAAAAATATAAAAGTTTTGGNGATCATAATAATGAGATGTTGAAAAAATTTTTAGATAGATTCAAGTTTAAATATAATTTTAAAAGTTCTACCGATTTATATACGTCAGGTTTTTTTAACTCGAGCCTTCAAAAAATTTTAGAAAATTACCAAGAAATAATGAATATTATTTTACCAACTTTGGGTAAGGAGCGTCAAAAAACTTACAGCCCATTTTTACCAATATGTCCAGAAAGTGGAATTGTTTTAGAAATACCAGTTTTAGAGATTTTTAAGGAAAAATCTAAAATATTATTTGATAACAATGGCAAAAAACTTGAGGCGAGTATTTTAGATGGTAAGTGTAAGCTTCAATGGAAAGTAGATTGGGCAATGAGATGGTATGCGCTTGATGTAGATTTTGAAATGTATGGAAAAGATCTTATTGAAAGTGCAATTTTATCCTCGAAAATAATAAAATTACTAGGAAAAAATAATCCATCAGGTTTTGCTTATGAATTGTTTCTCGATGAAAAAGGGGAAAAGATATCTAAATCAAAAGGAAATGGAATTACAATAGAGCAGTGGTTGGGATATGCATCTCCCGAGAGTCTATCTTTGTTTATGTATCAAAATCCAAAAAGAGCAAAAAAATTATATAAAGAAATTGTACCTAAAGCAGTTGATGAATATTTAGATTTTATCCAAAAAAGTAAATCTCAAAATGAATTACAAATTTTATTAAATCCAGCCTGGCATGTTCATAATGGTAAAATTCCCAAAGAAGCTTTGATCATGTCTTTTTCGATGCTTTTAAACTTAGTTGAGGCAAGTAATGCTGACTCAAAAGAGCTTTTATGGAAATTTGTTAAAAAATATAAAAAAAATATTACAGAAAATGAGTTTCCAATATTTGATAATTTAATTGAATATGCAATAAAATATTTTAATGAAGTTATAAAATTAAAAAAAAAATATAAAAAACCTAATGAAAATGAAAAAAAAGCTTTACAAGCCTTAATTTCAACACTTGATGAATGTAACGATGATATGTCTCCAGAAGATATACAAACTTTAATCTATTCCACAGGTAAAGATAATGGATATAAGGAAAAGTTAAGAGAATGGTTCAAGCTTATTTATGAAGTGGTTTTTGGAGATGAGAATGGACCAAGGTTAGGATTTTTTATAAGCTTTTTTGGTGTAAAGGAAACAAAGCAGCTTATTAAAGATAAGTTAAAATAATGTACTCTAAAATTAGAAATTTAATTTTTAAAATAGATCCTGAAACAGCTCATAATTTAGCTATCAAATCTCTTAAATTAAATATTGCACCAAACATCTTTGATGAAGATAAAAAAAATCCTATGTTTGAAACTGAATTATTTGGAAAAAAAATTGATAACCCAATTGGTTTAGCTGCAGGTTTTGATAAAAATGCTGAGGTATATAATTCTATATTTAATCTAGGCTTTGGATTTGTTGAAGTAGGTACTGTAACACCTCTTAAGCAATATGGAAATCCAAAACCTAGAGTCTTTAGATTAGTTGAAGATCAAGCTTTAATAAATAGATTAGGATTTAATAATTTAGGAGCGGAGAATATAAGTTTAAGAATTCAATCGAATAAACCAAAAGGTTTATTAGGGGTAAATCTAGGACCAAATAAAGATAGTACCGATAGATTAAATGATTATGTGCTTGGATTAAAAAAATTTCATGATTTAGCTGATTATATAACAATAAATATTTCCTCTCCAAATACAGAAAATCTTAGAGATTTTCATGATAAAGNTAAGTTTGATAAACTTATGACAACAATATCAAATGAAAAAGAAAAACTTAATTCCAGAATACCTATCGTTATAAAAATTTCTCCTGATATAGAAGAAACTCAGGTAGAAAAAATTTCTTCAATATTGATTGAGCATAATATAAAGGCGGTAATAATATCAAACACAACTGACCGTAGTAGAAATAATTTGATAAGTAACTCTAGACATCAAAAAGGAGGATTATCAGGAAAACCATTAGAAAAAAAATCAAATTTACTTATTAAAAAATTTTATAATATTTTAAATGGCAAAATTGACATTATTGGGGTTGGAGGCGTTGACTCAGGCAAAAGTGCTTATGAAAAACTTGTAGCAGGCTCAAGTTATTTACAATTATATACAGGAATGGTTTACCAAGGCCCAAGTATTATTTTAAAAATTAAAAAAGAGCTTAAACAAATATTAATTGAAAAAAAGGTCAAAAATTTCAGAGAAATAATTGGTAAGAATTTAAATTGATTAAATAAACTTGACGTAATTATAATCCCAGATTATATATCTTTTTCTATTATGGCAAAAAAATGTGAATTAACTGGAAAAAATCCTCTGAAAGGTCACAAAGTAAGCCATGCAAATAATAAGACAAAAAGAAGATTTCTTCCTAATTTAAAAAAAGTAAATTTTAGAAGTGAAATTCTAAAAAGAAATTTAAAACTTACTGTTTCTAATGCTGGTGTAAGATCTGTAGATAAAAAGGGTACTTTCGACCTTTTTCTTAAAACTGCAAAAAATAAGAATCTTTCTCCGAGACTTAAAAAAATTAAAAGAAGTCTTTTAGTAAAATCTGCTTAATGAATAAACTTTTCTATTTGCTCTCATTTTCAATGGGAGTTGTAGTTTTGTCCTCGAACTTTTTAGTTCAATTTCCAATAAGATTTTATAATTTACAAGAGATATTAACATATGGGGCCCTCAGTTATCCAATTGCATTTTTAATTACAGATCTAGCAAATAGAACTTATGGGAAAATTATAGCTAGAAAAATTGTATATGTAGGGTTTTTCATTGGAATATTTTTTACAATTATTTTTTCAACAAATTTTTCGGATTTAATTTCAATTAGGATTGCTTTTGGTTCAGGGATAGCTTTTCTAACTGCTCAACTACTTGATGTACAAATATTTGATAAATTAAGAAAAAAAAAATGGTATATAGCTCCTTTGATATCTTCTGTGATAGCTTCAATTGTAGATACTTCTTTATTTTTTTCTATTTCCTTTTATGGAACAGGTGTGCCTTGGGTAACATTATCGCTAGGTGATTTAATGGTAAAATTATTTATAGCTTTATTAATGTTAATACCATTTAGACTGGCAATAGGTACTCTTAAAGCTATTTAGCTAAAAATTTATAAGATAAAATTTTATAAGCTAACTTTGCTACTAAAAAATTATAAGAATTAAATCCTTTTATTGGGGCAAGTTCATTAATATCTGCGCCAACAATATTAGAGTTTTTAGAGGCAATTTTTATAATATTTAAAGTTTCATCCCAGAACAAACCTCCAGGTTCAGGCGTTCCTGTTGCTGGCATTATACTTGAGTCAAAACCATCAACATCAAACGTTAAATAAACATTTTTATTTCTTATCAATTTCTTAAATTTATTTAAGTTCCATTTTGGTTTATCTTTTGCCCAAAAAATACTGATTCTTGACCTATTTTTTTTTAAGAATGGTATTTCACTCTTTGAAATATTTCTGATTCCAAAAGAGATTAAAGATACATTTTTATAATCTAAACATCTTTTAATTGCTGATGCATGAGAAAACTTTTCACCATTATAACTTTCTCTTAGGTCAGCATGTGCATCAAAATGTAGTAAACAAATATTTTTATATTTTTTAGTAAATGGAATAATGCATCCTGGCGTAATAGAGTGTTCACCACCAAGAGTGAGGGGAAATAAATTTTTTTCAAGTATTTTTTCATTTATTTTTGAAATTTTTTTTAATGCTTTTTTAATATTTTTATCAATTTTAAAAGGTTTCAAAGTTTTGATGCCAATTTTTTTATATGGTTCACAATTCAATTCTTCATCGTATAATTCAACTTGATGTGACGCCTTAATAATTTCTTTTGGTCCATTTCTAGTTCCACCCCCATAACTAACTGTTTTTTCTAATCCGAAGGGAATAACAAGAACTTTTTCTTTAAAACTAAATTTATTATCAACACCTAAAAAACCATTCTTGTTTGATAAATAATTCAATTCTTACCCAAATAATTTTGAAAAATTTTTACGACTTCTGTTTTTCCAATAACCTTTATGATAAGCATCACTTGCAATTAATGGTAAAACACTTGTAGCCTCTGCAAAGACCATTTGCTCTTTTGTTATATCAACTTTTCCCCATGAACTTGCCTCTTTTAATGTAGAGCTACTACACGCTCCATCTCTTGAGTCTGCCACAGTAATTTGTATGGCATATTTATGCATATCTACCTCTTTTCCTAAAAGCTCAGCACATATTACTGTATCTTGAATAAAATTTTTTGGAACCCCTCCGCCAATCATAAATAAACCAGAGCCTTTAGATTTTATTTTTATTTCAGTCAATTCTCTAAACTCTCTAACAGAATCAATGGTTAAATGTTTTTTAGGATTTTTTTCTTGATGAATAACTAGTCCAAACCCAGCGCTGGAGTCTGTAAATGCAGGACAAAATATTGGAACATTATTGTCATAGGCAATTTCAATCAAAGACTCCTTTTTCTTTGAATTTGTTTTTAAAAACTTTCCTATTTCTTTNATAAATTCTCTCGATGTATAACTTCTCGGCTCTAGATTATCAGCAATTTCGCATATTTTCTTATCACATATCTGCAACTCATCCTCGTCAATATAAGTATCATATATTCTATCAATGTAATTTTTTCGCAACTCTTTATCATCCTGAAATTGAGAACCTTGGTAATGTTTAAATCCTATTGCNTCAAAAAAATCCATATCAATTATAGATGCTCCAGTTGCAACTATTGCATCTACCATATTATATTTAACTAAATCTTTGTAAATATTCATACATCCGGCTGCAGATGTTGATCCAGCTAATGTTAAAAAAATTGTACAATCTTTATCTTTTAACATCTCATTATAAATATTTGCTGCGTTTGCGGTTTCTCTTGAAACAAATGACATTTTTTCCATAGAAGAAATTATTTTTCTTGAGTCAAATGAAGTTATGTCTATATGCTCAACGGCTTTTTTAAGAAAGTCTTTTTTACTATTATGACCTATATTTTTTTTTTCAGACATTAAGCCACAAGAAATGCTTCACTGGCCTTTTGGTCGTACATGCTCATTATCGGTTTATCTTCTACCTCAAAAATATTATCTGAATAGAAACCATTAAATTGAGTTCTAAAAGTTAAGCCGTAAGCTCCTAGCTGTCCTAACTCGATATAATCATTCTCTTTAATATTATTAGGAAGAATAAAAGGCCCTTTCATATAGTCCATACTATCACATGTTGGTCCATAAAAATCAAATGAAGTTAATTTTTTAGATATAANTCTTCCATTTGTAATAAGACGGGCAGGGTAAACTATATTTGGAACACCTGCATCAAAAAGAGTTCCATAAGTTCCATCATTTATATAAAGTTTTTGTTTTTTTCTTAAATTCACCCTTACTATTGTAGATCCACTCTCAGCAACAATTGCTCTTCCGGGTTCACAAATAATTTCAGGAAGTTTTTTTAATTTTAAATTTTCTAAGCTACTTTTAATTTCTTGAAAGTATTTATCTAATGAGTGTGGAACTAAATCAGGATATATAGTAGGAAATCCCCCTCCAACGTTTATATAATCAGGTACAATTTTCGTTTTCTTAATTATATTCCCAATTTCTGCAATTCCTTTTGTATATGATATTGGATGCATACATTGTGAACCAACATGAAAACTTAAACCAATTTTATTTGCATACTGTTTTGTTAATCTAAATAAACCAACTGCTTCAGAATTTAAAGCTCCAAATTTTTTTGATAAATCTATTTCAGCATGTTCGTTTGATACCGAAATTCTGAGAAATAATTCCAGATCTTTAGCATTATTAGTAGATTCTATTATTTTGATTAATTCTTCCTTTGTATCTAAAGCAAAAGTTTTAACATTAAATTTAAAATACGCCGTTCTTATACTTTCTCTACTTTTAATAGTATGCATAAAAGAACATTTTGCTTTAGTGCTAATTTTTTTGATATCTTGAATTTCTTTTATTGAAGCAACATCAAAATTATCTATGCCGCTATCTAAAATAGTTTTTAATACCTCAGCATGAGGATTAGTTTTAACCGCGTAAAGTATCTTTCCAGGGAATTTGTTTTGGAAAGTTTTTGATGCGATTTGTATCGATTTTTTTCTGATACAATAAAAAGGTTCTTCCGGTTTTAGTCGACTTACAAGCTCGTCAACACTTTTAAATTTTTGCATTTCATATGCCCCCAAAAAAATTTAACAAAAAAAAAGATTTTTAGAATCACTAAAAAACTTTATATTTGCGATCAATTAAGCCAAAAAAACCCTAAAGTAAAGGAATAATAAGTATTGAATTTTAGAAATTAACAACCATATAGGCGTCATGGTAGAAACTATGAATAATAATGATAAAACAAGTGATTTTATTGGTAAATCATTACTTCTTGTAGATGATGATAATCCTTTTAGAGAAAGGTTATCAAGAGCAATGGAAAAAAAGGGATTTGTTGTTTCACAAGCTGAGAGTGTAAAAAGCGCGCTCGAAACTCTTAAAACAAAAAAACCAGCTTTTGCAGTTGTTGATTTAAGATTAGGTGATGGTAATGGCTTAGAAGTTGTAAAAGAGATTCAAAATTTAAAAATTAATAGCCGAATCGTGATGCTTACAGGGTATGGTAATATTCCTACAGCTGTAGCTGCAATTAAAGAAGGTGCAATTGATTATTTAGCTAAACCTGCTGATGCCGACGATGTAGAAAAAGCACTTTTGGCTGATCCCAACAAAAAACCACAACCACCTGAAAATCCAATGTCTGCAGATAGAGTTAAATGGGAGCATATACACAGAGTTTTTGAACTTTGTAACAGAAATGTTTCAGAAACCGCAAGACGTCTTAAGATGCATCGTAGAACTCTTCAAAGAATACTTTCTAAAAGGTCACCTAGATAAACTTTCTAATATTAATAAGTTTTTTTGTTAAAATTGTTAACAATAAAATTTTAAATAATTCTGCATACAGAAACGGTTTNAGACCAAGCTCAAGAACTGGTTTATCCCAACCTATCAGATTTCCTAACCATGAGACCCCTAAAATGTAAATTATTGAAACAGAAAATATCAACTTTAAAAAAATAAAGAAAATATTAGTATTGAAATTTAAATAACCAGCAATAAAGGTTGCAAATATAAATCCTACTAAGTATCCCATAGTTGGACCAACAAAATAAGCTAAACCAATACCTTTCTCTGGTGTCCCAGCAAATACTGGTAAACCAATTATACCCTCAAATAAATATAAAGAAATTGTTGCTACCCCAATTTTCCAACCAAAAGTAATACCTACTAAAATTACTACAAAAGTTTGCATTGTCATTGGCACAGGATAAAAAGGTATTTTTATTTTAGCCGAAATCGTAACAAGTAACGAACTTAAAAAAATTATTAATAAATTTTTTATTATTTTTTGATTTGGTACTGCTTTAATAATTTCCATAAATCTATTTTACTATTTTAATAATTTTAATCTAGTTTTTTGTTACGTTAATAAATACATCTTCTAAATCTCCATCATCACTAGAAATATCGATTATTTTAATATTTTTTTTGTTAAATACCTCAATTAATTCACTCATAGTAAATGCATTTTTATCGTAAGAGACGCATATTTCATTTTCATTATTATANAATATTTTTAATGACTTAAGAGCAATGTTCTTGAAATCAATCGGAGAGTTGATTTTAAAGGTAACTTTTTTTGTTTTGATTCTATTAATGAGATTTTTAGTACTATCTAAAGCAACTAAACTACCCTTGCTTAGGATTCCTATTCTATCACACATTTCTTCAGCCTCTTGAAGATAATGAGTTGTTAGTATTATTGTAACACCTAACTTATTAAGAAGTTTTACACTATCCCAAAGATTTCTTCTAAGATTAACATCTACACCGGCAGTTGGCTCATCTAGAAATAATATTGGTGGCTGGTGAACTAATGCTTTTGCCATTAATAATCTTCTCTTCATTCCTCCAGATAAGCTTCTGGCATAGCTATTTGCCTCTTTTTCCAGCGAAACAAGCTTTAGCACAGTATCGGTTATTCTATCTTTCTTTTTTACACCATACATTCCAGCTTGAAGTTCTAAAAGTTTTCTAGGACTAAAAAAGGGATCTAAATTAACTTCCTGGGGAACTATGCCAATAGATGCTCTAACTTGTCTTGGATTTTTATCTAAATCAAAACCCCAAACATTAACTTCTCCAGAACTTTTGATTACCGTCCCTGATAAAATATTTATGAAAGTAGTTTTTCCAGCACCGTTAGGACCTAACAATCCAAAAATCTCTCCTTCTTTCACGTCTAAGTTTAAATTTTTTAAAGCCTGGACACTATCTGGGCTTTTGCTTGAGTTTATGGAATAAATTTTATTTAAATTTTTAATTGAAAGTACACTTTTTTTATTCATAGAGATTTATACTCATACAACATTCGTTGCATTTAAGATAATATTATACAAATGGATAAAATAAAAAAAAGTGATCATTTTTACTTGATAGATGGTTCAGGCTATATTTTTAGAGCATATTATGCTCTACCACCATTAACAAGGAAGAGTGATGGCCTTCCAGTTGGTGCTGTGAGTGGTTTTTGCAATATGCTATTTAAGTTAATTGAAGATTCTAACTCTAAAGATAATTTACAAAAACCAACTCATTTTGCGGTAATTTTTGACTCCGCAAGAAAAAATTTTAGAAATGAAATATATTCGGACTACAAAGCAAATAGATCTGATGCACCAGAAGATTTAATTCCTCAATTTGAGTATATAAGAAAATCTGTAGTTGCTTTTAATTTACCATGTATTGAATTAATTAATTATGAAGCTGACGATCTTATTGCAACCTATACAGATCAAATTCTAAAGAAGGGNGCAAAAGTAACAATTGTTTCATCAGATAAAGATCTCATGCAACTTTATAAAAAAGATGTACGCATATACGATCCAATGAAAAATAAGTTTATTAGTGACAAAGATGTATTAGATAAATTTGGNGTTGANGCGAGTAAAGTAATCGATGTCCAGTCACTTGCNGGAGATTCTAGCGATAATGTACCTGGTGTACCCGGAATAGGAGTNAAGACAGCTGCTGAGCTAATTAATCATTATGGGACTTTAGAAAAGTTGCTAGATAAAGCTCATGAAATTAAACAAAATAANAGACGAGAAACAATTATTGCAAATAAAGATAAGGCTTTAATAAGTAAAAAATTAGTTACACTTGAAAAAAAAGTACCAATAAAAAATAAAATTGAAGAGTTTAAATTTAAAATAATCGATAAAGACAAACTATATAAATTTTTAAGGGAAATGGAATTTAACCGTCTTCTTAGTTCAGTAATATCTTCTCATGGAGAGCCTGATATTTCAAAAAATAACAAAAATTCTTATATATTAGAAAAAAAGTTATCAATAAGCTCAAAAAATTATCATTTAATTAAAAATGAGGATGAAATTGATGGATGGTTAAAAGAGGCTGAGGAAAGTGGAGAAATTGCAATAGACACCGAAACCACATCCTTAGACCCACATATAGCAAGTTTAGTTGGGATTTCTTTAAGTACAAAAATTGGCAAGGCATGTTATATGCCACTTGGACATAAAAATACTAAATGTTTAAATAAAGAAAAAATTATCAAAAAATTAAAACCAATATTAGAAGATAAGAGCATAAAAAAAATAGGTCAAAATATAAAATTTGATTTTATTATTTTACGATATCAAGGCATTGAAATGAACTCTATGGAGGATACAATGCTAATGTCCTATGTTCTTGATGCTGGTAAAAATAGACATAACATGGATACTCTTTCAGAAATTCATTTAAATCATAAGCCAATTGCTTTTAAAGATATTGTAGGCTCAGGAAAAAANGAAATAAATTTTAGTGAGGTTGAGGTTAATAAAGCCATGAATTATGCGGCTGAAGATGCAGATATTACTTATAGGCTATTTAAAATTTTTCAAAAAAATTTGAAATTGGAAAAACTCATAAATATTTATGAGCTATTTGAAAAACCTTTAATTAAAATTTTAGCTGAAATGGAAATTAATGGAATTAAAGTCGATAGTCTTTTTTTAGAAAGTTTATCGAAAAAATTTGATAAAAAAATCAGANAATTAGAAAATGATATATATAAAATTGCAAACAAAGAATTTAATATTGGTTCACCTAAGCAACTTGGTGAAATAATTTACAATGATTTAAAAATTGCTGTTTTAAAAAGAACGAAAAAAGGNAGTTTTGCTACAAGTGCTAGTGTTCTTGAAGATTTATCTTTTAAAGGACATAAATTTCCAAAATTAATATTAGATTGGAGGCAGGTTTCAAAATTAAAAAATACTTATACCGACTCTTTAAGGGAGCACATCAATGACAAAACAAAAAGGGTTCACACCTCCTTTTTATTAGCAGCAACAACGACGGGAAGGTTAGCTTCAAGTGACCCAAACTTGCAAAATATTCCTATAAAATCAGAAGATGGTAAAGAGATTAGAAAAGCTTTTATTGCTGAAAAGGGATATACGCTTATTTCTGCGGATTATAATCAAATAGAGATGAGAATTTTAGCTGATCTTGCTGACGTAAAAGAGTTAAAAAAAGCTTTTAAAAACGATGAAGATATTCATTCTTTAACTGCTAGCCAAGTTTTTAATATTGATATTAATAAGGTTGACCAAGATACAAGAAGGAAAGCAAAAGCAATTAATTTTGGAATTATATATGGCATTTCACAATATGGTTTAGCAAAACAAATTATGGTTTCAAACAATGAAGCTGAGAGTTTTTTAAAATCTTATTTTTTAAGGTTCCCTGAAATCAAAGAATATATGAATAGTACAATAAAATTTTGCAGAAAAACAGGTTATGTAAATAATATTTTTGGAAGAAGATCATATATTTCTGGAATTAATGATAAAAATTATAATGTTAGAAATTTTCAAGAAAGAGCTGCAATTAATGCTCCAATTCAAGGATCTGCAGCTGAAATTATGAGGCTAGCGATGATCAGATTAAATAAAAAAATTAAGGATAATAAAATAAGGATGTTGTTGCAAATTCACGATGAACTAATTTTTGAGGTTCCAAATAATGAAGTCAAAAATTTATGTAAAATTATTCAGGATGAAATGATTAGTGTAAAAGATAGTGATTTGCATTCCTTCACAACTCCTCTAACAGTTGATATAAATACAGGTGATAATTGGGGTATACTTCATTAATAATGATATGTTGCCCAAATTAAAACAATTTAGTATTTTTATATAGGCCTTATGAAACAAACTATAGCGCTTATAGATGATGACAGAAATATTCTTACAAGCATAAGTATAGCTCTTGAGAAAGAGGGCTATAATGTTCAAACTTATCTAGATGGAGAAAGTGCACTTATTGGCCTTACAAGAACACCTCCGGATTTAGCAATAGTAGATATTAAAATGCCAAAAATGGATGGCGAGGAACTTTTAAAAAAACTTAGAAAAAAAAGTTCTTTACCAGTCATATTTCTAACTTCAAAAGATGAAGAAGTTGATGAATTATTAGGTCTTAAACTTGGAGCGGATGATTTTATTAAAAAATCTGGAGGCTTTTCAATAAAAGTTCTGATTGAAAGAATAAGGGTGCAGCTAAGAAAAAAAAATATTAGTAGTGTTGAAGATAGTAAAAATATTATTTCTCATGGAAAATTAAAATTAGATCCTTCACAATTAGAATGTGAATGGGCAGGTAAACAATTACCTGATAAATTAACAACTACAGAATTTTTAATAGTACAAGAACTTGCTAAAAGACCAGGTATTATTAAAGAAAGATCTCAATTAATGGATATAGCCTACAGAGAAGATACAGATATTGAGGATAGAACTATAGACAGCCATGTTAAAAGGATTAGAAAAAAATTTAAAAAAATTGATGAAAACTTTTCCGCAATTGAGACTAGATACGGGAGTGGATATAGATGGAATGTTAGTTAATGTTCAATGCTTTAATAAAAAATCTATCCATTCTAAAAAAATTTTTATTTGTAAACTTTGTCTTTTTTATAATTATCGGAACTTTTACAGTTCTATATTTAACTAATGTACAACCTATCTTAATAAAAAAGAAAACTGTAAACCATATTCAGATCATAAATAATACCATAAGTCATATTGATAGATTAAAGATAAAATTTAACAATCAAGATATAAGAAAATTTTTATTTTCAACAAGATTCTTATTTCAAAATTTAGATAGAGTTATTTTTTTTGATAATAATTTTAATTTAATTGGAGATACAGATACACTAGATCTTGATCCNAGATCTTTTTCTCAAAGATTAGATGCTGTCGAACTTGATCAAATTAATGATAAAACCTTTAAAGAAAAAAAAATTAAAAAGAAATTAAAAAAAAAAGATAAACTATCCCTTAAAGATATTTTATTGAACTATTCTGAGTCCAAGGATTATGGAAGGCCATATACTTTCGTTCAAGAAAACTATAACCAATTTTTGTTAACCACAATAAAAAATATTAACATTGATGGTAATAATATTGGATTCATTACTATAACAGAAAATGCAAATGATATTAAAAATGCAATAAATGAAAGAAAAACTTTCACTATTAGAACAGCTATTATAGTTGCAATTGTAATTTTAATTTTTTCTATAATACTTAATAGATATTTTTTAAAACCAATAAAAAATCTAGTGGATTATACAAAAATTATTAAAGATAAAAGTAAAAAGAAAACAAATATTAATATTTTAAAAAATAGAAATGATGAACTTGGAACGCTGTCTAAATCATTGGATGATATGACCCACAATNTACAACAAAGAATACAAAGTGCAGAAAATTTTTCTACAGATTTAGTTCATGAAATAAGAAACCCGTTAGCTTCATTAAAAAGTGCAACAGAAATTTTAAATGAAACAAGTGATAAATCTGAGAGACTAAAATTATTGAAAATCCTTGACCATGATATTTTACGAATTGAGAGATTGATTACTGATTATTCTCAAATTCTAAAAGATGAAGTCGCANTAAGCAAAGAACAAATGAACATTATTGATCTAAAATATATTATTAAATCTGTAGTTGATGATTTTAATAATATTTATGAGACAAAAAGAGGTATTAAAATTGAATTTATTGAAAAAAATAATTCAAGTNATTACAAAATTTATGGAATTGAAAATAGAATTGAACAGATTATAGCAAATTTACTTGATAATTCTATTTCTTTTACCTCAGATAATAAAAAAATATCAGTTGAACTTAATAAAGATAATAATGNCAATGTTTTGCTAAAAGTAATTGACGAAGGCCAAGGATTTAAAGAAAAGGATACCAAGAAAATTTTTCAAAGATTTTATAGCAATAGACCAGAAAAGTTTGGTGAACATTCAGGGTTAGGCCTAAATATTGTTAAAAATCTAGTTGATCTTCATGGAGGTTTAATTAGAGCGTCAAATAACCCCAATCAAAAAGGAGCAAACGTTGAAATTACTTTTCCAAAAAGTTGATCTTAAAGTTGATTCTTTTAATTATTATTGCTAGAACCCCCAGCTATGGAAGATTTTAAGGTAAAAGATATATCTCAAGCAGAATTTGGTAGAAAAGAAATTTCACTAGCTGAAACGGAAATGCCTGGATTGATGGCAATCAGAAAAGAATATAAAGGAAAATCTCCCTTAAAAGGAGCTAGAATTGTTGGTTGCCTTCATATGACAATTCAAACAGCTGTTTTAATTGAAACCTTAGTAGAGCTGGGTGCTGATGTTAGATGGTCCTCATGCAATATATTTTCAACACAAGATCATGCAGCTGCAGCAATAGCTAAAGTAGGAATTCCTGTATTTGCATGGAAAGGTGAAACAGAAGAAGAATATTGGTGGTGTGTAAAGCAAACGATTGTTGGAAAGAAGGGGTGGGAGCCAAATATGATCTTAGATGATGGTGGCGATTTAACTGCTTTGATGCACAAAGAATATAAAGAACTTTTAAAAAATGTTAAAGGACTTAGTGAAGAGACTACCACTGGAGTTTTAGCTTTAAAAAAAATGCAAGAAAAAGGAACCTTAATGGTCCCGGCAATTAATGTGAATGACTCTGTTACAAAATCAAAATTTGATAATTTATACGGTTGTAGAGAAAGTTTAGTTGATGGAATTAAAAGGGCAACAGATGTAATGATGTCTGGAAAAGTAGCGATTGTTGCTGGTTTTGGGGATGTAGGTAAAGGAAGTGCTGCTTCTTTAAGACAAAGCGGTGCAAGAGTTATGGTTACAGAAACAGACCCAATTTGTGCTCTTCAGGCTGCCATGGAAGGTTACGAAGTTGTTTTAATGGACGAGATGATCAAAGAGGCGGATATAGTTGTTACAGCCACAGGAAATAAAGATATTGTCACTGCTGACCACATGAGAGATATGAAAGACAGAGCGATATTATGTAATATTGGACATTTTGATAATGAGATTCAAGTTGAAGCCTTAAAAAATTACAAATGGGATGAGATTAAGCCACAAGTACATGAAATTACTTTACCAAGTAACAAAAGAATTATTTTATTAGCAGAGGGAAGATTGGTTAATTTAGGTTGTGCTACGGGTCACCCAAGTTTTGTAATGAGCGCATCTTTTACTAATCAAGTTACTGCTCAAATAGAACTTTGGAATAATTCTGAAAAGTATGAAAAGAAAGTTTATGTATTACCAAAACATCTAGATGAAAAAGTAGCAAGATTACACCTAGAAAAAGTTGGAGCGAAACTAACTAAAATGTCTAAAGATCAGGCGGATTATATTAGCGTAACACCTGATGGACCTTACAAACCAGATGCCTATCGCTACTAAAAGTAGCAAATTTGATATTTCAAAAGAAAGCGANACNGCTAAAATAGCAAAAGAAGTTTCAAAAAAAATTAAAAAAGGCGATATATTATTTTTTTTTGGTGAAATCGGTGTAGGTAAAACGACTTTTATTAAGTATCTGATTAACAACCTTCAAAAAATTAATAAAGTTAAATTAACAGAAGTTCCAAGCCCAACATTCAATTTATTACACGAATATAAGGTAAAAAATATTTTAATCGAACATTATGATCTTTTTAGGATAGAAAAAAAAATTGATATAAAAAATTTAGGGATATTAGAAAATTGCAGTAGTATTTTGACCTTGGTAGAATGGCCAGAGAAAATAAGCAAAAGACCAAAAAAAAGAATTGAACTTTTATTCAAATATAAATCAAAATCAGATAAAAGAATTTTGAAAATAAATGAATTTAGATAAAAAANTTTTTAAAAAGATAAAGGGTGATGCATCTTTTAGAGTTTTTTTTAGAAAAAAATCAAGNGAAAAAACCTCAATAATTGTTTATGCAAAAAAAGAGAAAAAAAAAAATTTATTAATCTACGATGCAATAAATAAAATATTAATTAAAAATGGCATTAAAGCACCAAAAATTTTAAGCAACAATTACAAGCAAAATTTTATAGAGATTGAGGACTTTGGGAGTTTTTCAATTTACTCAAATTTAAAGAGGAAAAAAAACCAGTCGAAATTATTTAAAAATGTAATTTTTCTTTTAAAAAAAATCCAAAAAATTAAGGAAAAAAAAATTAAAAACTTTCAAAGTAAGAATTATATACTACCACTTTATTCAAAAAAAGTATTGTTCAATGAAGCAAAGCTTTTCATGCAATGGTATGTTCCAAAAAAAATAAATAAAAAAAAAGTTACAAAATTAAATAAAAAACTTTCAAATGAAATTAATTATTTACTTTCAAAGTTAAAATTAAAAAATGATACTTTTGTTCATAGAGACTTTCATGTTTCTAATCTGATGATAAGTAAAAATAAAATTGGAGTAATAGATAGTCAAGATGCTGTAATTGGAAATAAAGCCTATGATCTAGCTTCTCTNATTGATGATGTGAGAATAAAAACCTCAAAAAAAATCAAAAATTCANTATACAATTTTTATATTGATTTAAATAAAAATAAAATAAACAAAAATTATTTTAAAAATGATTTTGAAATATTATCAGTTTTAAGAAACCTAAAGATAATTGGGATCTTTACTAGATTAGCCATNAGAGACAATAAAAAAAAGTATTTAAAAATGATACCACACGCTTGGGAGTTAATTGAAAGTAGAATAAATAATAACATAATTTTTTATAATTTAAAAAATTGTTTAGATAATAATTTTACAAAAAAGTGTAGAATGAAAAAATGAATATTGATACGGCTTTAATTTTATGTGCAGGATATGGAAAGCGATTAAATCCGTTAACACTAAAAATTCCAAAACCACTTTTAAAAATAAATAATATTACTTTATTAGAAAATACTATTGAACTAATAAAAAATTTAGAAATCAAAAAAATTAAAATCAATACTTTTTATCTCCAGGAAGAAATTAAAAAATTTATTAAAGAAAAAAATTTTGAAATTGAAATAGAAGTCATAAGTGATGGTGATGAAATTTTGGATACTGGTGGTGGTATTTTAAATATGATTAAATCTACTAATGAACAAGATTTCTTAGTGTTTAATCCTGATACAATTTGGAATTTAAATTATTTAACTCTAATTAATCAAATGAAAAATTTTTACTTTTCAAAAAATAAAGAAACAATTTTATTAGTCGTTGAAAAAAATTTAAGCTTCGACAAAAGCTTGAAAGGTGATTTCACTTTGTCCGAAAATTTATTAAAAAAAAAAAAAGAAAACAATTATATTTATACAGGATGTCAAATAATTAATAGAAAAGTTTTTAGTTCATCCATAAATAAAAATTTTTCAATTTTGCAAATATGGAACAGCTTAATTAAAGACAAAAAGTTATATGGTTTTAGGAGTGATAATGAGTTTTTACATGTAACAAATTTGGAAGTTTATAATAACTTATTAAAAGGCAATTAGATCCTTTGCTCTGGATTTATCTAAGTATTTGCATTCAACTATTTTATTTTTTTCAAAATTAATAACCAATGGATTTCCTGTTGGAATTTCAAGTAAAGATATTTTTTTTTCATCTAATTTAAAAAGATATTTGCACATTGCTCTAATTGAATTACCATGNGCAACTATGAGGANATTTTTNCCTTCAAGAATCTTANTTTGAATATTTTTTTTATAATACGGTAAAACTCTATTATATGTATCTTCTAAAGACTCTGTATCAGG
>FUFK010041644.1_pt1 | contig 19675 bp, 26 predicted proteins | sample 1021851 | NCBI WGS metagenome assembly FUFK01 (sample SAMEA51879418, study PRJEB19060) | metagenome
TGTTTTGGATTTGTAAGTGATGACCCTTCATGACGAGCATTGTCTTTGCTGTATCCAGCAAGTGTAGCTGCCTCTGTTTTAGTGCATGGTCCATCCGGCCCACCAAATACTAAATATTCAGCGAATCTCCTTTGCATTTCTGTAAGTCTTTTTGGTAATCCCATATTGACTTTTTAAGGCAACAATCATATATTGTCAAGGATGATGACAAATAAAGATATAGAGGAGTTTAATCATATGTTAGATAATATTAAAAAAGACGACAGAGGTCCTAGCGATCTGGAGAAAAGAATAGAAGACTTAATGAAAATAAGTTTATCTCATCAAAACTTAAATGCAGATCTAAGAAAAGAAGTTTTGTTTTATAAGAAGAAGTGTGAGCATTTTGAGTATATGTATAATCAGCTTAAGAAAGAAAAAGAGGATTTAGATAAGAAAGGTCGTAGTATGTTAAATGAGTTTAGAAACAAAGGTGATGTCTAGTGTTCGTAAGACACTTACAAGAGTATCTCGATAAGTTTACCGCTGGTCCTAACGGTCAGAGAGGTAATGCTGTTAGNAATGCTAGAATATATATTATGACAGAGAGAGGTTATCTTGAAGAGATAAAACGTATAGAAGTTCATGAGAGTAATAAGCCAGGCGATACATCTATTCGTGTAGTTCTNAAACCAAACAANGAAGAATTAATTATAATGCCTCCTGGTTATATNAAAGATTATTAAAGACATTGTTGTCCTNAAAACAGCATGGGTCCAGAAGCAAAACTTTACAAAAAATTTAAGAAAGCAACACCCAAAATATTGTGGCATCGTATAGAGAATATAGCGATTCCTGGCATGCCAGATGCGTTGGGATATACAGAAAACTTTTTTTATTTTACAGTTGAATTTAAAACGACTAAGGCCAACAAGATTAAGTTAAGTCCACACCAAATTGCCTATCATGTAGCGCATCCACACAACAGTTTTATCTTGGCAGAGCACCTCGGTTCAGGCACCTTGAAACTTTATGAAGGGTCCATGGTCCGTGAGCTTGTTGCTTGTGGCTTGAAGCTTGAACCTTGTAGCTTGGGGCTTGAAGCTTGTGGCTTGTACCTTACGGAGCTTGGAGCTTGATGCTTGAAGCTTGGGCCTGCCTCTTGTAGGACAAGGCCTGACCGGGTAGCCGTTTTCACGGCACCAGTCGTTGTGGATCTCTGTTATGATGTGATCGTACTTACGCTTAGTAGTTTCTGAAGCCATATAGCTCTTCACAATAATCATTCAGTCCTAAGTTGTCTTGGAAGTAGTATTCGAAGCGATCGCTGCCCCACCAGCCGGTGACCTGCTCCCTGAACGTGTCGACCCAGATCGTAGGGCCGCCTCCTGCTACAAGGATCTCCGCGCCCATGAAACGCTTCTCACGGTCCACCAGATACCTGATGTCATATGTACCTTCCATCCAGTCGTGAGCTGACTCCTCACGCTTCTCTCCTGTTTCAGGATCTTTTCGCATTACCGGGTTGGTGATGTCGTCCGCAATGTTCTTGCACATCCTGCGAAGCTGCTCTTCGCATGTCTCGCTTTTCTTTTTTACTGCACTCATTTTTTCCTTTCTGTTTTAGTTATTGTATCGCCAGATTGTGGCAAGCTTGTGGCTTGCTGCTTGTGAATCAAACCTTTATTTGCATTTGAAATTGGACGTGGCCCAGGAAGCTTGTGGCTTGTCACTTGAGGCTTGTGGCTTATCTCTTCAAAAAACTTTCTGCAGCTGTCCAGATAAGCCTTGGGCAGTGTGCCATGGTCCTCCAGGAACCATGGCAGCAGATCGTTGTGATCAGTTCCAGGCTTCTTCAACTAGCCCTCCATTTGTTGCTTTGTTCAGAGCGTCCAGATATTCTGCTTCGCTCATCATTAAAGTATTCAAGCAAAAATGGTGCCGGTCCGCCTGAGTCTCCATGATCGGAGCTTTTAAATATTCAACGGCTTTGTCCAAAAGCTCCTGCCTTCTGGATCCTCCGGGCTGCCATTCTGGTTTGATTGTTTTTTTCATATTTATCCTTTCTGTTTAATCCTATAATATCCCATTGCCTGAAGCTTGTCAAGCTTGTTGCTTGTTGCTCTGGCCAAGCTGGCTGAGAGTTCCTTGCCAGCACATCCCCGTCGGTTAAGCTTGACCCCGGATCCATTGCGCAGATGATCATTTACATTTTTCACAATAGATCCGGGCTCAAGTTTGGCCAAGCTCTTCACAACACAGATCCGTATACGTCGTCTGGCCACTAATAGCTTGACCCCAGGTCCCACTACCAGTTTGCAAACTGTATCGTACACAAATAGTAGGACCAGGGCTCAAGTTTAGTTCTTAACTAAATTTTCTAAAGCAATCACAACATCCTGAGACATGTTTTCAGTATCACTGTTATAGTGATAGTCTTTTAAAATTGCTTTTATCTCTTCTATAATTTCTTTCTTATTCATAGTCCCACAATATCCTACTGCCAGAAGCTTGTCAAGCTTGGAGCNTGNAGCNTGNNGCTTGGNGCTTGGCCAAGCGACAGAGTGTATACATTTTTCACTAACCGNTGCTAGTCGATCGCTTGACCCCAGACCTGCAGATATCCGCCGACACATTCATATTGAGGCGTCTCAGGGACCCTGTGTCTCTACCTCTACAGGTCAGGGCTCAAGTTTGGTCAAGCGTTGGTTAGGTCAATCCCCGCTACTAACTTGACCCCAGATCCTAATCGAATCTGCATCTGCAGAATGCCTCTGAATAGGATCAGGGCTCAAGTTTGGCTCTTGGGCGGCCTCCCGCCCAAGAGCGCTTAAATTATTAGTTCAATGCGAACTGTTTAAGAACCCGCTTAGGATTTTCTCTAGCGTGTTGTGCTCTCTTCAATAAAGCATCAATGTAATCAATTGTTTCATATGAAACAACACTACAACCACTATGAAGCTTTTGGCGTACAACATGCATATTTAAAATGCTTAAGCCATAATTCATTTCATTTATCCTCTTTAGTCTACTAAGACCTTTACTTTTTCTTAGTAAAACTTTGAGGCATTTTCTTATTTCTTTCGTATTTAACATAATAACACTATATAGGATAATGCTGGATCTGTCAATGTTGTAAATTTGCAACAGTGTTCATTTTGGGTCGGCCCAAAATGAACAGGGCTCAAGGGCGCAGGTGTGCGTAGGCGAGGATCTTCCATGCATACATGCCTGTATGCATTCCCATCCATCTAGGATCACGACCTATGCTATAGAGTTTATTTCCTCACTCCAAGCGCCTTTAAACCTGAAAGGACTACAGTTGCGTGGGACTTGCCCTACTTTGCCAAACTGTATTCCTAATGCAATATAAGACTTGACAATCTATTTGTCAAGGGATAATGTAGGATAATTATAAACACTAACAGAAAGGACTAAATGTCTAAAATAAGAATGAACACCGAGTACAGAAACAAACTCTTTAATAAAATTAAAGATGTTTTTGAAAAGGAGGAAACGCAAGAGCAACAAGCATTTCTACAAGCAAGAGAAAACTTTAACGAAAGTCAAAAGAATACTTTTGAACTTGCAAGACAAGTTGTAGAGAGGTCATATCCAAAAGATGATGTAGCCACACTACGACACTTTAAGAAAAAGTATGGCGACCCTTGTGATGTAGTAGCAAAAGATAAATGCTTTTACTTTTCACATAACGAAGATGTTGATGAAGATGGCGAGAAAACAGAAACGCAATCACACTTTGATTTTGGATTGTATGGCAATCTCAATGGCAACGAATATGGAGGGGGTGAGGATAGTATGCATTTTGCTCACGCATATTATAGGGAAGAACTTAAAGATAAAGGTTTGAACCCTGATATAATTGCACAACAAAATGGTAAAGATGATAACCCTCATAAGACCAAACACATTGACGCAAATAATAAGTTTTTGGGTAAAGGGTCAAGTCATTATTCTAGTGATTGTGATAACATTGGTATGACTAAAACTTTCAACAATCCATTTCATCTTGATGTAATTGGAACTAGCCATTGTAGATCAAGAGCAATCGCTTGTACCAAAGACGAGTACAATATTTTTCTTGCATGGCGAGAGGCAAAAGGAAAAGTTGTAAGCACACACCAAACTTGGATAGATAGTATAACTAAACAAACAGACCAATTAAAAATTGGATTGAAAGCATACAGATATCTAAGTGAGGGTATTGAACTTGCCAAAGAACTTGGAATAGAATTAGATGAGGCAGAATTAGTTAGAACTAACTCTACTGGTTTAACTATCTATAATCCAAGCAATCTTGCTAGTATGATTAAAGGTATGAAAAACAAAAATCAGACTAGAGAGGATAAAATTAAGGCGAGACAAAGATATGAGGCGCAAATAGCAACCACATATTAACACTTGACAAACTAGGGATTATCCATTATAATCCCTAGTATAAACAACAGAAAGGACAAAATGAACACACAAACGGAAACAAAAATAGTAGAATCTAAAGTTGAGTTAATGCAACGTATTAACAAACTATTAGAAGTAATGAATATCATGCAAGACAATATAAATGAACTAGCTAAAAGGGTAATTAAGCTAGAGGAAAGGTCAGGTAAATAATGTTTTACATAACTTACTTTGCAAAAAAGCATAAATGCTTTATTACAAGAAAAGGCAGATATGATAAACCAGACGGCACTCCAAGTCAGAAAGGTGCTTACATAGATAAGTCTGGTCAACCTGTTTTAAATTACTGGGATTTAGACGCAGACGGTTGGAGAAATGCAACAGGGAAAGTGCAGATCAAAGTATGATTGAACTATTTAACATACTATTTATAGAAAGCCCTCTTGGGCTTTCTATTATTTTGATAGTAGGAATTATTGCACTTGGCATAGAGGGGTATAGATCATCATGAGTGATTATTATTGGTGTCATGGTCCTCATTGTCATACTTACAAAACACAAGACAGAGTTCGAGGTAGCAAGGGCTCTAAGGTTTTAAGAACTAGAAAGATAAAACAAAACACAGATAGGTCTTGGTATAACCCTGATAGTATATTCAATTATTTCTGTAGTCAAAATTGTATCTATAATTTTTGGAATGCAAACGCGCAACGAGTGATAGCGTTGGCGCCAAGAAACGAGCCACTAGAGACACGCATCGAGGACCCTACAAAAGAAAAACATACAACTAGTTGGGGTCATACTTATTACAATCACACAATAAAAAAGATTGACAATGATAGTCTATAATAGGATAATATAGGATCATGGAAACACAGAAAGATAATAACGACTACACAAGACGAAATAGATTCACNGGNGAATCTATTGAACTAACAAAAGAGGAGAGCGAGAAACATGATAAAATATTTTATCATGAGGCACTCGCCACTCTTGAAGACAAAGACAAAGGCTACGGTGCTAGCTAAGCACTGGGACATTGTACGTAAGAACTTGGATTGGTTTAGACGAGCACAATGCTAAAGCATACATGGTCTTGCTAGACTAAACAATCACAGGTTGTGGGGCGCCCTTCGGGCGCCCCGCTTCGCGTTAATGGATCCTAATAGGATCTCAATCATAAGTTGTATCGCGACCCCCTTCCCCCTTTACGTGTAAAAGGGGTCCCACTACTCTAGGTTGTATTGCTTGATTTAGACAGTCATAGCTGGTAAAAACAAAATGAACACCTTAAATAAGTGCAAAAAATTTTTTAAAAAATTTTTATGAATGTAAATGATATAGATATAAATAAACTTCCCGCAGATGTAAGACGAACTTTTAAACAACTACAAGTTCTACATGCCGAAAAGAAAATACAAAACAAAGCTAGAAAAGATTTTTTATCTTTTGTAAAATGTATGTGGCCTGATTTTGTTGAGGGCTCACATCACAGACACATCGCAGATAAATTTAATAAATTGGCAACCGGTGAAATAAAACGTTTGATCGTGAACATGCCACCAAGGCACACGAAGTCTGAGTTTGCATCTTATCTTTTGCCATCGTGGATGGTGGGCCGTGAGCCGAAACTCAAGATCATACAAACCACGCACAATTCAGAACTAGCCGTAAGATTCGGTCGTAAGGCCAAGCACCTTATTGATAGTCAAGATTATCAAAAAATTTTTAAAACAACTTTACAAGAAGATTCTAAAGCAGCAGGTCGTTGGGAGACAGCCCAAGGCGGCGAGTACTTTGCTGCTGGTGTAGGTAGTGCTATTACAGGACGGGGCGCAGATCTATTAATCATTGACGACCCACACTCAGAGCAAGATGCACTTAGCCCTGACGCATTAGAACGAGCGTACGAGTGGTATACATCAGGACCACGACAAAGACTTCAACCAGGCGGTAAGATCGTCTTGGTAATGACACGTTGGTCAACAAAAGATTTAACAGCAAAGTTAATTGCTAATCAGAAAGAAGCTAAGTCTGATCAGTGGCACGTGGTCGAGTTTCCGGCACTCATGGACCACGGACCAGTGTGGCCAGAATATTGGAGCAAGGACGAACTTGAGAAAGTTAAAGCAACCTTGCCTGTCGGTAAATGGAACGCGCAGTGGATGCAACAACCTACATCAGAAGAAGGAGCCATTATTAAACGAGAATGGTGGCAGGTTTATAACAAAGAAACCATACCGCCTCTGCAACACGTTATACAATCCTATGATACAGCTTTCATGAAGAAAGAATCATCAGACTATTCAGCCATTACAACGTGGGGTATTTTTTACCCAACAGAAGATCAACCTGCTAATTTAATACTATTAGATGCTATAAAAGGCAGATACGAGTTTCCAGAACTCAGAAGATTAGCTTTACAGCAATATAAGTATTGGCAACCCGAATCAGTCATTATAGAAGCTAAAGCATCAGGATTACCTTTAACCTACGAATTAAGGCAGATGGATATACCGGTTATCAACTTTACACCCAGCAAAGGAAATGATAAACATTCTAGAGTAAATGCGGTTGCACCACTATTTGAGTCTGGCATGATATGGGCGCCAGAGCAAAAGTTCGCTGACGAAGTCATCGAAGAATGTGCTGCGTTTCCAAACGGCGACCATGACGACTTGGTAGATTCTACAACACAAGCCATCATGCGATTCAGACAAGGTGGACTAATCGGACACCCTGAAGATTACATAGATGAAAATAAACCCAAGCGTAAGAGGACGTACTATTAATGAAAACATTTTTTGAGGCTTTTGTATATTTTGTAGAAAGCGGACTACCTGAGAAACTAGCAAAAGAATTAGCTGAGTCCGTAACAGGTATTAAAGCACCAACAGGCAAGATTGAGATACCTAAAACAAAAAGCCCTGATGAATTTAGAATACCTGAAGCAGCAGACGATGTTATCGAAGTTAGTGATGACGTGTCACCAGGTTATGCACAGGGTGATACAAAATACAATGCAGACGTCCTAGCTTTAGGGCTAGCTGAGAAAAGAGGTTTTATTAAAGAGGGTCAAGATGCTAGTGACATGGATGCTAAGAAGTATTCTGAATTATACAGCGAAGCGTATTCATATTTAACTCAATTAAATTTTTTAAATAAACCTGTAAAGAGAACATCTATTCCTAAAAAATTAATAACCAAAAAAGAAAGAGGCAACCTTAATTTTATTGCTAGTAAAATATCAAACCCAATGAAATCTAAATTTGTTTTGCAAGGTTTAGATGGCACAACAGAAAGTTTATATAGTACCTTTAGACGTGAAGGAGAGGCTATTAAAAAAGGTATGATTGAACAAATGAATCAAGCTCAAAAAAATAACCTAGCCATTAGTAAAAAAGATTTAGATAATATTATTTACAATCTAAAAATATATAAACAAATAAATGATAAAGTAAATCAGTTAGCTAATGATTTAATAGATGCAGGTAAAGAGCCAGAAAAAATTTATCAAAACTTTACATCTAATTTCTTAAACAGAAGAAGATCTGGCAACGAAGCGTTAGAAAAAGCTCTTGACGAGATGTATATAAAAAATCAAAAGATGGAAAAATCTGTAGATGAATTAGTAAAACAATCAGAAGACGCTCTTAAAGAAATAGAAAATATTCAATCAGACAAGAAAAAAATAAGTAATGAAATTAGAGTAAAAAATTTATATCAAGGTAAAGGTTATGGCCTTAACGAAGCCTTGTATAGATCTTTAACAAGGCAGTTTTTAAGAGATGAAATTGAAGCAGGAACGATATCAGTTAACCCACGTATTTATGATGCCATGAAAAAAGGTAATCATCCTTTCATCGATCCTATTAAAGTATTTAGATATCACTATGGTGATGATAAGTTTGACGTGTTAGGAAACTATATTGATCAATTTGCTTTTGACATGGGCGGTTTAAAATACCCTGGTCGATTTGAATTTCGAAAAATGGGACTTGTGCCTTTAAATAAAAATGCACCAGGTAAAACATATGAACACTACAGTCTACCGGGCGAGATAGACCAACAGATTGCAGATGTAGACAAGGTTATTAAAAGTATTGAAGACGGTAACAATCCTTTCTTTAAAACAAAAGAAGATATTAAAAATCAAAACTCAAAAAGAGCTAATCTAGTTAAAATTAAAAATGAGATTACACCTAAATCTAAAATAGATTTAACTCAATACACTAACGAAGATCTTAATAGGTTGGCTGAAGAGGGCAATATATTACAAAAAGAATTGGCTGAACTTGACGAAACAGGGTCGTCTAAAATTCCATATCAAGAGTTTCAAGAAAAGTCTGCGAGACTTGACGAGATAAATGAAATTATAGAAGAAGCAAAATTAATGCCGGAAGAATACTTTGATCAACAACCAACAGCAGATGTTGTACCAATTAAACAAGAAGGTATTATTGATAATACAGCTCTTAACATAAACAGAAATATTGAAACACTTAACAATGTAAAACTTTATGGCGATGAGACTATTGATGAATTAAAATACATTGAAGAGAATGGTGTACACCCTAGAGATCTAGACCCACAAGAAGGGTTTGCAAGAGGAGGTATCGTTGAAGTACTTATTTAATCCAGCAACAGATAGTTTTGAAGCTTTAGAGCCTACACTACGAGATAGGTTTATGTTAGGTGGTAGGGTTAATTTTTCAGAAGGGTCAGATTTTTTATCTGTAGAAGAAATACAATCTTTAATACCAGATGAATTAAAAGATACTTTAAAGCCTGGAAAAACAAAAAGAGCTCGGCTCTTGTTTTCTCCATCAGGAATAAAAAGAGCTTATGATAGAGGTTTTAAAAAAAGATTTGCTAAATTAAAATTAGGACTAACGTATTTAAGAGAACTTGATAATGAACTTAAAGGTTTAGATTTTTTTCCAAACTCACGAGCTAGAGCAGAGTGGAATGCAAAATTTGCAGAGATGCCTGAAGTAAAAACCTTATTAAAAGAAGCTAAATTTAATTCTATAGAAGAATTTAGAGGTAGTCCGTTTTCTAAAAAAAATTATATATTACAAACAGTTAATTCTTTTTTGAAAGGAGAAGCAATGAAACGTACAGGAGTAGTAAAAGGGGATCTTAAAAATTTTAGAACAGGACCTATAGGTCAGGTAGATAAAATTATCGTCAATAAATTATTGACTGATGTATTAGGAGATAACGCTCAATTTTTTGTTAATGAAGGATCACTACCGAATGAGATTGCGTTAAGTGCTCAGACAGAGGGCAGGCCTGATTTAAAACAAACTAGAAATATTTCTGCAAGATATAGAGACAATCTTAAAATTGGTTTTGGCAGTGATGAAGCGAGGAAGATATATAACAATCAAACTAAAACAGCTTTAAGAACTAAAAATTTAAACCAAACTTTGGGTCTTACAGATAATATAAATTTAAGATTTGCAAGAACACATTACTTTCCAGTTCTGGCTGGTGGTGAAATGAAAAAACTAAATTTATTAGCTGATGGCGTACATTACTCTGAAAAATATACTTTTAGACCGAGTTATTTAAACATGTTACAAAATGTTTTTTATGACGGACCTGTTAAAACAGCTGTGGATAGATATAAAAGCAACAAAATAAATATAAAACAATTAGCATCACAATTAGATGATATTGCTACAAAATTTAAAAGAAATTTTCCTGAAATAGAGATTGCAGAATTAAAATTAAATAAAAATAATAAGTTTAGTTTTAAAAAAGATTTTCCAAGCATTACCAACGAGTCACGTCTTAATAAAATAGCGTTAGTTAGAAACGCTATAAATGAATTAGAAAATGCTTATGTTGCTTCTACAAAAGGAGCAATGGACGATACAAAGTTTAATCAACTTAAAAAAGATTACAGTTTCGTAAACGAAAAATATAGAAATATTTATCAACCTGTTTTTACACAAGAAAATATTGAAATTATAAGAACTAGACCCACTCTTGCAAAAAAAATTCTTGGTGCAGTGGGAAAAACAATAAAAGTAGGCGGCAAAGTTTTAGGACCATTAAGTGTTGTAGCGGGATCTTTTGCTGTAGGCACTGCTGTTGAAGCTGGAGAAAGAGACGTTTTTGATTTAGCTGGAGCCTATGTAACAGCAACTCCAGAGGTGGCGTTGATAAACAGGAGATTAAGGCAGGACGAACAATTTGCAGAAAAATATAAAGGAACCTTACCTGAAATAGTTTCAGAAGATGTTATTCCAATGACACAAGAAGAAGAGATTGAAAAAATAAAAAATTTAGGATTATCTAAAAAAGATGAAAGTGCGATTGTATCAGCTGTAGATCCAGGAGCAAACGATCAAGTAGCAGGATTATTAGAGGAGTCTGGCTCTCCATATATGCAGTTTCTTCAAGGAGGTGGTCAGTTGACACCAGAAGAATTTAATCAATTACAATCCATACCACAATCAGACAGACCTCTTACAGGTGAATTAGATTTACCAGAAATGGATCAAACCATGATGGCAGCACAAGGTGGCCGTGTTGGTTTTCAAGATGGAACACCTAACCCGATCTTTGATCAAATTGTAGCTGCTTTAAATAACACAGATCTTATAGAAAATTTAGAACAAGAAAATAAACAAACTCTTGAAGAACAAATTTATGGTACGGAAGGTGATAGAACCATGATGCAAAGATTTAATACCATGTTCGCAGATCCAAGAGCCATTCCATATTATGCATCAAAAATTGTTGAGGGTGCAACTAGAATACCAGAGTATGCAGTTAGAACTGTGCCTGCTCTTGCAATAGCTGGTTATGATCTTGCTACACAAAGACCTGAAGGTAAAATGGATAGATTTATGAAAGCTATCTCACCATCTGTTACAGACGCTGCACAAGAAAAAATTGGATTAACAAGTTTAATAGAAGAACAAGAAAAAAATAGAACAGCACCACAACAATTTACAGGTGGTGTGTTAGAGCTGGCTGGAGAGCTACCTGGACCAGTAACACCAATTGGTTTTTTACTTAAAACCCCTAAATACATAAAAGAACTTAGAAACCTTGCAGGTGGTGCACAAGCTGCAAAAGAACTTGAAAGAAAAATTGAAGAAAGAGTTGTGGTTGATCAAGGTCGAAGAGACTTTAACAAAGTCCTTGCAGTGGGTGGAGTAATGGGATTATTAAAATCTTTAGGTTTAGATAAACTTATAGGAGCTGGTGCTAAGGTTGCACAAAAAGCTGCACCAGAAATTATAACAAAAGGTGGCACACCAAAATACTTCTTTGACTTTGTAAATTTAATTAAAACTAAAGGCGATGACATAACCGACAAAGCTTCAACTATTGAGAGACAAAAAGTTTATGACTATGAGGGGTATCGATTAGAAGAAGATATGACCACAGGAGGAGTGAGAATTTCTAAAGAAACAGAAGGTGGCGCTACTTACTCTATTGGTGATGATGAATATGAAACTGTGGAAGGAATAATTAGAAAAGAAGAAATAAATTACGAGCCACCTGAAACAATATTAGATGATGCAGGTAAACCAAAAGAAGTTCCAGACTCCTATGATGAGGCAACTTTAAGACCTGATGCTGAAGGAGATTTAGATGACATTGATAGTGGTTTAGACTCTATAGATGAAATATTAGATCTATTAGCTAAAGACGGTAAGAAATATACTTACAAAGAGCTTTCCGACATGGGTCTTAATCTAGAAGGTTTAGGAAAAGATAGATTACAAAAAATATTAAAAGATCCAGAATTTGTTGATAAAATTTTTAAAGCAGGTGGTGGTATTGTAAAACTAGCTGGGGCTGACTCTGGACCCCCACCTAAATCAGGGCCTACACCACACGGGTTGCCTTATGTAGCAAAAAATGTTAGACCAATCAAGGAGCGTAGATAATGGCAGATATTGATAAGACTCTTTCAGAGTTGGGAACCTCTGTAAAAATAGAAGGACCCGACCAACAAGTTGAAATAGACAAAGCAGAAGAAGCGAACAAACCACCAGTTGAAATAAATCCAACTGATGATGGTGGTGTAGAATTAAATTTTGACCCAAGCAAAGTAAACATCGAAGGGCAACCAACGCACTTTGATAATTTAGCAGAATTATTACCTGATGATATTCTAGAACCAATCGGTTTAGAATTATTTCAAAACTATACAGATTACAAAGCATCTAGAAAAGATTGGGAAAAATCTTACACAGACGGTTTAGATCTTTTAGGGTTTAAATACGAAAACAGAACAGAGCCTTTCCAAGGTGCTTCGGGTGCCACGCACCCTGTACTAGCAGAAGCAGTAACACAGTTTCAAGCTGGAGCTTACAAAGAATTATTACCGGCAGAAGGACCAATCAGAACTCAAATCGTTGGTAACAGCGATCCACAAAAAGAAGCACAAGCAACTCGTGTAAAGGAATACATGAACTACGAACTTATGGAAAAGATGTCAGAGTACGAACCAGAGTTTGATCAAATGTTGTTTCATTTACCTCTTGCAGGATCTACATTCAAAAAAGTTTACTACGATGATTTATTAGGTAGAGCTGTTTCTAAATTTGTTCCTGCAGATGATTTAGTTGTGCCTTATTCTGCTACATCGTTAGAAGATGCAGAAGCAATTATGCATGTTTTAAAAATGTCAGAAAACGATTTAAGAAAACAACAAGTGGGTGGTTTTTATTCTGATGTAGAATTAAACTCACCATCTATAATTAAAGATGAAGTTGAATCAAAAGAAAGAGAATTAGAAGGTACTAAAAAAACAGGCAGACCAGAAACAGTTTACACTTTGTTAGAATGCCATGTTAATTTAGATTTAGAAGGTTTCGAAGATAAGGACGCGAACGGAGAACCTACAGGGATCAAGCTCCCATACATTGTAACTGTAGATGAAGGTTCGCGAAAAGTTCTTTCTATTAGAAGGAACTTTAATCCTGACGATCCAAGAAAAGCTAGAATACCATATTTTGTCCACTTTAAATTTCTGCCAGGACTAGGATTCTACGGATTTGGATTGATCCATATGATTGGCGGATTGAGCAGAACTGCAACCGTTGCTCTCCGTCAATTGTTGGATGCAGGCACATTATCAAACTTGCCAGCAGGATTTAAACAAAGAGGTGTAAGAGTTAGAGACGAAGCATCACCAATACAACCAGGTGAATTTAAAGATGTAGATGCACCAGGTGGTAATATTAGAGATTCATTTATGATGCTACCTTACAAAGAACCATCACCAACATTATTACAGTTGATGGGTATTGTAGTTCAAGCAGGACAAAGATTTGCTGCCATAGCCGACATGCAAGTTGGAGATGGTAATCAAGCTGCTGCAGTTGGAACTACAGTTGCACTCCTTGAAAGAGGTTCTCGTGTTATGTCTGCAATACACAAAAGACTGTACACGTCAATGAGATCAGAATTTAGATTATTGGCAGAATTATTTAAAACATATTTACCACCAGTTTATCCTTTTGATGTAGTGGGCGGTAGAAGAGAAGTTAAGCAAATGGATTTTGATGACAGAGTAGATATTCTACCTGTAGCAGATCCAAACATTTTTTCTATGTCGCAAAGAATTACGATTGCACAAACAGAATTACAACTTGCAACATCAAACCCTAAAATTCATAATTTGTACAATGCGTACAGAAAAATGTACGAAGCACTTGGTATAAAAGATATTGATAAAATTTTACCACCGCCAGCACCTGTTGCACCAAAAGATCCAGCGTTAGAACACATTGATGCACTTGCAGGCAAACCTTTTCAAGCTTTTAGAGGACAAGATCACAGAGCACACATGACTGCTCACTTAAATTTCATGGCAACCAACATGGTGAGAAACAATCCACCTGTTATGGCTGCAATAGAAAAAAATTGTTTAGAGCATATTAGTTTAATGGCTCAAGAACAGATAGAATTAGAGTTTGCAGACACAATTAAACAACTTCCACAGATGCAACAGATGGCACAACAGAATCCACAGGTACAAGGACAGCTACAAAAGATATCTATGGACATGGAAGCAAGAAAAGCAGTGTTAATTTCCGAGCTTATGGGTGATTTTATGGAAGAAGAGAAGAAAATTACATCACAATTTGACGCTGACCCACTTTTAAAACTAAAATCTAGAGAGGTTGACCTTCGTGCAATGGAAAATGAACGTAAAAAAGACGAAGGAAAGCAAAAAATGGACCTTGATAGAGCAAAATTACTTCAAGCAAGACAATTAACTGAAGATAAACTCGATCAAAACGAAAAATTAGCTAAATTAAGAGCAGGAGTAAGCCTTGCAAAGAGTGGAAATCAAGGTATAACTGCAATTAACCTTGAAGATTAATAAAAGGAACAAAAATATGATGAAATATAAAAAATCAAAAGAAGTTAAGATTCCAGAACAGAATGTTGAGGTAGATCCTAGATCTAAAACAACAGCTGATGGCGCTTTTAACTATATTCCTACAGGAGACAAGGAAAAAGTTAAAGGAACTAAGAGAATGTTAGCTGAAAAGAAAAAAGAAGCTACTTGGTACTAATATGGCTTGGTTCGGTTTAGCGAAAATTGCTTTGCAGGCTGGAAGTAAGATATATGCCAACCGTCAAAAGACGAAAATGGCTATGTCTGATGCACAATTAATGCATGCAGAAAAGATGGCCCGAGGTGAGGAAGCTTACCAAGGTAAACTTCTTGAAGCTCGTCAAAACGACTATAAGGACGAATTTGTACTTATAATTATATCGGCGCCCATCATTGTGTTAATGTGGGCAGTGATGTCAGACGATCCGGCAGCTATGGAAAAGGTTAAATTATTCTTTGAATACTTTCAATCTCTACCATCTTGGTTCACGAACCTTTGGATACTTGTAGTTGCGTCGATTTTTGGTATAAAGGGTACACAAGTGTTTAGAAACGGAGGAAAAAAATAATGGCTAATAGAAGATTTAACACACAAGTTAAAAAACCAGGATTTTTAAGTGGTGGTCAAGCTAAACTTGACGCTAACAAAGATGGTAAAATTTCTGGAAAAGATTTTGCGATGTTAAGAAAAAAGAAAAAGAAAAAGAAGAAAAAAGTATAATGAAAAAAATTAAAATTTTTTTTAAAAACTTAATAGAAAAAACACTAGGCAAAAGATGCTTATGTGGGAAGGAGAAAAATGGCAAATAAATATCATACAACTAAAAGTGGACGTAAAGCTAAAAAAGGTTTGTACTACAACATCATGATGAAAAGAAAACGTGGTGGTAAACCTAGAAAACCAGGATCTAAAGGTGCACCTACAGCTAAAGCGTTTAGAGAATCAGCAAAAACAGCTAAAAAATCATAATGAGAAGAAGAGAGAATCCAATCTCTAGAAATAAGAAAAACTATCGTCCGACTAAGTCGGGTGCAGGCATGACAAGAGCAGGTGTCGCTGCCTATAGAAGAGCAAATCCTGGAAGTAAGTTAAAAACAGCCGTGACTGGAAAAGTGAAGAAGGGGTCAAAAGCTGCAAATCGCAGAAAATCATACTGCGCTAGATCATTAGGACAATTAAAAAGGTCATCTGCAAAAACGCGTAACGATCCAAATTCTCGAATAAGACAGGCACGGAGAAGATGGAAATGTTAAATGCAATTAGAAACAGTAATTAATAAACTTTTAAAATACATATCCAGAAGAAATGAAGAGTTGTCAGCAGCCCTTACGTCCGGCGGCATTGACAATATGGAAAAATATAACTATATAGTAGGACAGATAACAGCCCTAGAGGCAACTAAACAGGAACTCTCTAACCTGCTAGAAGATAAGGAGCAACATGGAACAGTCATCGACATCAACGATAAAACTACCAAATAAAGAATTGGTAGGAGTCAAAAAAGAAAAAGATTTCTCAAAAGAAGATTCAAACAAACTACCGCAACCAACTGGTTGGAGGATGTTAGTTTTGCCTTTCAAAATGAAAGAGAAAACTAAAGGTGGGTTAATACTTGCCGAAACAGCCTTAGAGAGACAACAAGTTGCGTCGCAATGTGGTTTAGTTTTAAGAATGGGTCCAGATTGTTACAAGGACAAGGAAAGATATCCTAAAGGTCCTTGGTGCAAGGAAGGGGAATGGGTAATGTTTGCCCGTTATGCTGGATCAAGAATAAAAATTGAAGGTGGGGAAATACGTCTGCTAAACGACGACGAAGTTTTAGCAACCATCAAGAATCCGGAGGATATCTTGCATGAATATTAACATCATAGGAGGAAACTATGCCAACTGAAGAGCAAAAAACAGTTGATATTGATACATCAGGCCCAGGCGCTGAAATCAATGTTGAAGAAAAAAAAGACGAGTCGGTTGTAGAAACCGAAGCGCCGAAACAAGAAGAAGTAGAAAAAGTAGAAACGAAACAAGAAGAAGTAAAAGAAGAACCTAGAGAAGAATTAAAAGAAGGATCAGAACCAGAAGTAAAAAAGGACGAAGAAAAATTAGAAGACTATAGTAAAGGAGTTCAAGCAAGGATTGCTAAATTAACTCGTAAAATGCGTGAAGCAGAGCGGAGAGAGAAGGCCGCTTTAGATTATGCAAAAGCAGTTGAAAGCAAAAGAAAAACTTTGGACTCTAGATTTGGTCAAGTCAATAAAGATTACGTAACTCAATTTGAAAAAAGAGTAAAAGACGGAATGGAGTCAGCGCAAAAAGAACTATCGTCAGCGATAGAATCTGGTGATGCTACTGCACAAGTTAATGCTCAAAAGAGAATAGCTGCGTTATCTATTGATGAAGCAAGACTAAATGTAATGAAGGAGACTAAACCTGTAGAAGAAAAACCAGCAAAACTAGAAGATGCTGTTGATCTTCCAAAGGAAACTCCATCGGAATTACCTAACCCTGACCCTAGAGCGGAAGAGTGGGCTGCAAGAAATACTTGGTTTGGACAAAACAGACCAATGACGTTTACAGCTTTTGAAATACATAAAGATCTAGTGGATAAAGAAGGTTTTGATCCGAAATCAGACGAATATTATGCGGAAGTTGATAAGAGAATAAGACTTGAATTTCCAAATAAGTTTGATATAAAAGACGGTAATACGTCGGCTAGACCGACGCAAACTGTAGCTTCGGCTAGACGAGTCGTTAGGCCGGGCACAAAAACTGTGAAGCTCACATCATCACAGGTAGCAATTGCTAAAAAATTAGGTGTGCCACTCGAAGAGTACGCAAAACAATTAAAAATCACGAAGGAGGTATAAGCGTATGGAAAAAGATAAACAAAAAACTTCTCGTGCGAACTCAACACGTACAAAGTCTGAAAGACCCAAAGTGTGGGTTCCACCATCATCTCTAGATGCACCCCCTGCGCCTGATGGATTCAGGTACAGATGGATAAGAGCCGAGGTAGCCGGTTTCCAAGATACGAAAAACATAACTGGACGATTAAGAGAAGGTTATGAATTGGTTCGTGCCGAAGAAGTCGAAAATGCAGGTGATTATCCAGTTCTCGAAGACGGGAAATACAAGGGAGTGATTGGGGTTGGCGGCCTTCTTCTTGCGAAGGTACCGATCGAGATCGTTAAGCAACGTGACGAGTATATGACTAATCGTCATAAAGAACGAAGCGATGCTGTAAATAATGATCTTATGAAGGAGCAGGATCAGAGGATGCCTATCAATATTGATAGACAGTCTCGTGTAACCTTCGGTGGTACAAAGAAAAGTTAATTTTTTAACAATTCTCGGGTTAATCCCTATCACTGAATTAAACGTTAACCAGTCTATGGCAACATAGACACAAGGAGAAACAACATGGCAAATAGAAACGGACAAGGTTTTGGTTTAGTTGCTGCGGGTATGCTCGGACAAACTCCGGCTACGCAAGGCTTAGGTAAATACAAAATCGATGCTGGTTATGCTACTACGATCTACAACGGTGGTGCTGTAGCTTCTAACGCTGGTTATATTGTTGACGGTCAAACGACTGATGCGCCTATCATAGGTGTATTAAATGGAGTATTCTACAACGCGGCGACAACTTTGAAGCCGACGTTCGCGAACTTCTACACACAAGTAACACCAGCGAACTCAGAAGATATAGACGCTTTTGTATTCGATAGCCCAACACAGCAATATGTAGTTGCAACTGATGACGCCGTAACCCAAGCGGGTTTCCTAGAAACGTATGACATGAACACTAGTGCTGGAAACGACACTACTGGTAAGTCTACGGCAACTCTAGATATCGGTGACACAAGTGCGGACGCAGCCACTTTCAGATTGTTAAGAGTAGCAGAAGATCCTGAGAACGAGGATATTACTGCAGCTTATGCATCTGTAGTCGTTGTTCCAAACTTGATTGAACTACAATCATAATAGGAGAATAGGAGATAAATTATGGCAATATCACGATCACAACTAGTCAAAGAACTAGAGCCAGGATTGAATGCACTATTCGGCCTGGAATATAAAAGGTATGAAAATCAGCACGCTGAGATTTATACAAATGAAAACAGTGACAGAGCTTTTGAAGAAGAAGTAATGTTATCTGGTTTCGCAAACGCGCAAGTAAAAGCAGAAGGTAGTGGAGTCTCTTTTGACGAAGCACAAGAAACTTTTACAGCGAGATACACTCACGAGACCGTGGCTCTAGCGTTCGCTATCACTGAAGAAGCTATCGAAGATAACCTCTACGATAGACTAGCTTCTAGATACACNAAAGCTTTAGCAAGATCNATGAGTAACGCTAAACAAGTNAAAGCNGTNGAACCTNTAATNAANGGNTTNGGNACNTTTAAANCTGGNGATGGNGTTGNNNTATTTAGTGNNTCTCACCCAACTGTAGCGGGTACTTTCAAAAATACTCTATCTACAGCGGCGGATCTTAACGAAACTTCATTAGAACAGTCGATGATTGACATCGCGGCTATGACTGATGAAAGAGGTCTAAGAGTTGCAGCAAGAGGAACGAAAATGATCATTCCTTCGGAGCTTCAGTTTACAGCTGAGAGATTGATGAAATCTCAAGGCAGAACTGGAACAGCTGACAACGATATTAACGCAATCGTATCTATGGGTATGGTCCCTCAAGGTTATAGAGTGAACAACTACCTAACAGACACAGATGCGTTCTATATCTTGACAGACGTGCCAAACGGCATGAAAATGTTCACAAGAGCGCCATTAACGACTGCAATGGAAGGTGATTTCGACACTGGCAACGTAAGATACAAAGCTAGAGAAAGATATTCTTTTGGAGTATCAGACCCTAGAGGTATTTTCGCGTCACC